>Ga0302326_10003064_pt1 | contig 39748 bp, 31 predicted proteins | sample Palsa_T0_3_FD_202264 | JGI IMG/M metagenome (GOLD analysis project Ga0302326, IMG submission 202264) | Peat permafrost microbial communities from Stordalen Mire near Abisko, Sweden - Palsa_T0_3 | ecosystem: Environmental > Terrestrial > Soil > Palsa > Peat permafrost | place: Sweden: Abisko... | reverse complement strand
GCACCAAGTCCGGTTGGCAAAATCTCGCGCGTGGTCGTCAGTAGGTGGGCGTGAAAATTGCGTGCATCGCCATGCGGGCGCGGTGCATGAATTACCAAATCGACGGCAAACCCGTGGCGATCAGCCAGCTCGTGCGAGAACTTCTGCGCCAGACCAAGACGTTGTCCGTGCGTAAGCTCGTGCGGCAGCGCGACGAGGTATTCGCGGGCGACCGCGGCATTCTTGCGCGACTCGATGAGTTCGGCTGCATTCCACAGGCTAGCCCGATCTCGCACCCAGCTCATGTCAGTGGCCGCGAGCGTCGCAGGCAGAACGATTTCCTTGTGCATGACGTCGACGCGGCGTGAATGGTCGAAACTTTGGCCCGTGCGTTCATCACGGATGCGTTCACCCGCTCGATAGGCGGCGGCCGCAGTGGCGCGGCCGCCCGTACTGCGTCCAAACGTCTTGACGTTCAAGTAATAGATAGCCACGGTGTTTGGCTGCGAAGGTCGCGGCGCTACCGCGCGATCAACACCTGTATCCATCCGCGCGCCGAGGCGGTCTTCAGATAACCGGTGAGATCGGGCAGCTGTTCAAGCTCCGAGGGCATCAATGCCACCTCGGTAACGTGCTGCTCGCTCGTCTGTGTAGAGCGACGCGCACCGCGCCCGGAGAGAAATCCCTCGCGATCGCGTCCACGAGTAACCTGACGCCGCACGATCTCACGCTCACCGATGAGACGTGAGGCAAAGTGCGAGGTGCCACCACCTTCGCTTCCGGAACAGCGTAGAATGAGCGTGTTGCCACAATTTTCGACGATGGTTTGCGCCTCGCCTGCGCCGTAGGTGCTGGAAACCTGCGCGATCGACTGAAAACCAAGCACGCAGCGGCCACCGAACTTGCGCAGCCGAGCGAGTGCATCCTTGAGCCCATCGATGGCCCCCAGGGCATCGAGCTCGTCAACGACGAACCACAGATGCTGATCGCCCTCGGCAGAGCTCATCGCCTCAAAAATCGCCAGCCGTGCCCAAGTGGCAATGATTGATCGCAGCGCGGCAAGCTGTCGGGCCTGATACGGTATGAAAAGCACACCCCGGCCGGTCTTGATCCACTGCCGCACTGAAAACGCTGCGCCGCGCTGCGCCTGAATGTACTCAAGCGCGGCGACGGCAGAAGCCGTGACGGATCGGATTGAGCCAAACATGCGTGCGTTATCCGGTTCGAGAAACGGCTGCGCAGGCGTGCCGGCGACCAGCGGGCGCAGCTCGTCACTACTGGCAACTGCGATCAGCCTCCAAAGCTCGGCTGAGTCATGCCTCGGCATCTGGCTGCAGCGCCGCACGATCGCAGTCAGGAATGTGCGCGCATAGCCGCGCCACTCGCGGCCTGACGAGTCCTCGGTCGATGGGATGAGGCCGCTCACGAGCTGCTCGACGTCGTAGGAATGCTGAATCTCTGCAAACGGATCCCACTGCACCGCGTGCGGCTCGAATGGATTGAGAATGACATCTCCGCGGTAACGATCGTAGAAGCGTGCCAGATACCCGCCGTCGGGATCGGTAACGACCGCGCGATCCCCGCGAGCCAGCGCCCCGCCGAGAAGCTCACGAATCGCAGTGGATTTTCCGGTCCCGGTTGTGCCGATCATCTTGAAGTGCTTGGTCTCATCCAACGGATCGATGGTGACGCCCGCGAGCTTCAGCGCATTGGCAGCGCGGCGTGCCGTCAGGCGCAACGCTCTGCGTGGTGCGCGCCGATGCGGCACAACCTGCGTTCCTCGCCGGTGCGATTCCGCCGCTGTCGCACGCGACGCTAACAAGCGGCCGCCAACGATGAGCACAAGGCCGAAGAGCAGCAGCAGCACAGGCGCTTCCACGGCCTCAATATCCCGCTACGATGAGATAGTCCGACTTCTGTCCGAAGACCGGCGCCTTGCGGTCTACGCGCACGCAATACCGGCCCGGATTGCCGCAACGCCGTAGATCAATCCGCCCGCCGCGCTCTTCGAGGCGCCCAATGGCCAGAGAAAGCTCATCGCGCTGAGCGGTGAGTGCTGCGATTTCGGCGTGCGAAGGCAGCAGCCAGCGAGCCGCGGCGACAATCATCGCGATGCTCATAGCGCTGCACAGCGTGACGCTGCCGATGCTCCAAAGCGCCATCCGCATGTTTGCCGCTTGCGTCAAGGATCGCAAGGAGCGTGCCGCAGCCTTGCTTTCACTGGCGAGCAATTGCAGCTCTTCGACCAAAGTTCGGCGAATCTCGTCGCGCACCACGACGTCTAAGTCCTGGGTATGCGCACGCAATCTCTGCAAAGCGCCATCCACAAGACTCTGCTGCGTCTGCGCAGTCTCCATGAGAAGACCGCACTTCATGGTTTCATCGTTCACCCAGCTCCCCCGGAGCATTACTCACAAGGCGCTGCCGCGCCGCCAGACCACTCTGCCTGCCGCCCCCGCCCGAGCTCTTGCACCGCTGCGCAGCTCGCAGATGCCCGCTGCGCGGCGCGCCATCGAGCCCAATCTCCCTTAGCCTCGGCCTGCGCCGGCGCAACGCCTGCCCTGTCGAAGGTATAGGCGCCGCGCGCCAGCTCGACGCGCAACCACTCCGGCCGCGAGGCGAATTTGAGCAGGCCAGCGAGGTCCGGGAGCTGCTCAATCTCAGAGGGCAGCATGGCAAGCTCAGTGCTGAACTGCTCACTGCGCGAAGTCGATGCCAGCCACTCTGCAGGCCGACGGCTCCTCGATTCTGTAGTCCGTAGCACCTCACGTTCACCGATGAGACCGGCTGCAAAGCGCGATGTACCGCCCCCCTCGCTCGCGGAACAGCGCAAAATGAGTGTATTACCGCAGTTCTCGACGATCGTATGCGCGTCGCCTGGGCCGTAGGTGCTGGACACCTGCGCGATCGACTGGAAACCTAGAATGCAGCGCCCGCCAAATTTGCGCAGACGGGCGAGTGCGTCCTTCAATCCGTCAATTTGACCCAGGGCATCGAGCTCATCGACAACGAACCACAGCCGCTGATCCCCTTCGCCACGATTCATCGCTTCGAATACCGCAAGCCGCATCCACGCGGAAATGGGCGATCGCAGTGCGGCTATCTGCCCAGCTTCATAGGGAATGAACAGCACGCCGCTGGATGCACGACCTGCTTCCCCGGCAGTGCCCTCCCGGACCCATTCGCGCACTGAGAATCCCCTGGCATGCGGGTCTTGCGCGGCGATGTACTCGAGCGCGCCCAACGCAGAGCTCGTCACGGAGCGGATGGAATCAAACATGCGCCCGTTATGCTCCTCCAAGAATGGCTGGGCGGGTGTTCCCGCCACGAGTGTGCGCAACTCGCTCGTCGTGGCTATCACCATCAGCCGATATAGTTCGGCGACGTCAGTAACCCCTGCTGCATGCGCCTGACGCGCCACTGCGCTGAAGAATGTGCGCGCGTAGCCGCGCCACGCGCGATCCGGACTACCGTCATCGGGTATGAGCGCGCGGGCGAGCTGGTCGACGGCATAGGCGCTGGTAATCTCGCGAAATAGATCCCACTTCACCGACCGCTTGTCGAACGGATTCAGAATCACGTCACCACGGCTGCGGTCGTAGAAACGTGCGAGATAGCCGCCGTCCGGGTCTGCAATGACCGCGCGGTCGCCCCTCTTGAGAGCGCCGCTGAGCACTTCGTGAATCGCCGTGCTTTTGCCGGTACCGGTGGTGCCGATGAATTTAAAATGCTTGGTTTCGTCTTGCAGGGCGAGCTCAATTCCGGCCAGAGTAAGCGCGCCTTCCCGGCCGCGAGTGCCGCGTCCTGAAATCAGCGCTGGCTTTGGATTCATGACGAGCGCGCCGCGTTGGTGCGACGGCGCGAGCGCGAACCCGCCTGCGAGGCGCACCCCGCTGAAATAGCCGATTCCCGCGGCGAGTGCGCTGCCAAACGCGAGATGCAAGAGACCATCGCTCGCGATCCCGAAAGCGCGGGTGAGCGGGTTTGCAAGAGCAACGCCCGCCGCGGCGACTGTCGTTATTGGAAGCGCCATGACGGGCGACAGCACCAGTTTTGCAAGCGGCGCTCTGCCGCGAACTAAGCCTGCAACCATCGGCACTGCGACTGCCGCATAACCCGCTGCAAGGCCCCACCACCCCTGAATCAGCATGTTCGTCCCCGCGCGGCGCGGCGCACTGGCACTGAGCTTCGCTTGCAAAATACCCTCGTCATGGTGAGGCCTGCGCCGACAGGCCGCGGCGCTTGCGTGCCGGCTCATACCATATTTCTTTGATGTAGCGTTCGTGCCGCTCGACGCCGAACTGGATGACAATGTCGACTAGCAGATACAGCAGGCTCTTGATGTCCTGCCGGGCGAGTTCGCGACCGCCAGGGCTCTGCTTTACGAGCAGGACCAACTGTTCGAATGCAAGTTCCGCGCTTGTGGCATGCACGCTCGTGATGGATCCAGGATGCCCAGAGTTGACGTTACGCAGATAGTCAAAAGCCTCCTCGGATCTCAGCTCAGCGAGCAAAATCCGATCTGGCTTCATGCGCAGGCAGCACTCAAGCAGCTGTTTGGGGGACGCCCGGGCCAGACCCTGGTCATCCTTCGAGTAATAGAGCCGAACATGATTCGGATGACGATCGAGCACCAGCTCCTTCGCATCCTCGATAGTGATGAGACGTTCATCAGCGGGAATCTCGCGAATCAGCGCTTTGGTCCACGTCGTCTTACCCGAACCGGTAGGCCCGGACACCAGGATGTTCTTGCGGCAGCGGACCGCCAGCCGCATAAATTCGACATAGTCGTGCGCGTTGAGCAGGCGCAGGAGCTCCCTTTCCGTGTCATCGAGAGCATCGCAAGCGCTGCGTGTCGTGCGGAAAATTCCGCGCTGCGCCAAATCCTCGACCGACCAGACTTCTGCGGCGGGCCGACGGATGGTGATCGCCACCGTGCCTGCAGTCGTCGCGGGCGGCAGTACGATCTGCACGCGCTCGCCGCTCGGCAGCGACGCCGACAATAACGGCGAAGTTTCATCGATTCGCTGACGCGTCGAATTCGCGATCAGCTTTGCCAGCCGGCGACACCAGTCAAAGTCGGCGAATCGGAGCGGCTCGCACCGCCAACCGGAATGTGTCTCCACAAAGGCCTCTCCGGGACGGTTGATACACACCTCGGTGACATTTGGATTCCCGAGAAGTGGCCGCAGTGCGCGCAAGGTGAGGTCAAGCGCCGACGCGTCGATTGGTGCGGCGCTAATGAGTGTGCAGCTCATAGACCGAGCGGAAGTCGAGGTCGCGGGCGACAAGCACTTGAATGCGGTCGCCCTGGTTCTTGATGACGGTGGGCGGGATGTTGACTGTGCTTTTCAGGACCTCCGTCATGACATCGACGGCAGGAGATGGCCCATAGATCACGGTTCCACCGCTGCCCGAACGCAAAGCCGACTCGAGAGCCACGTCAACGACGGAGATGAGAATCGCAGCACCAAACCGGTCCCAAAAGTGTCGATTAACCTCGCCGGGCAGACCCGATCGACCCAGCGCGTCCGTTCCCGGGGAGGCGAGCGGAACAACGACACCCGTAGGCGTTCGCGCTTCTGTCCAAAGTACGAAGACGCGCGACGAGCCCTGCTGTACCTCACTCTGCGTTTCGCCTACGAGCTTCGTCCCGCGCTCGAGCAAGACCACTTTTCCGTCGACACTAAACGTGTCCGTCGCCGTAATGCACGTGGTCATGCCGGGCAGCGTGGTGTCGATCGCCGTCTCGAGCGTGCAATCGATGAATGCACCCTTGGATAACAGCAAACGCTGTGTGGGCAACACATGCGCTTGCGCGGCGGGAGTAACGAGCGGCGTGAGAAGTGCCGGCAGTGCACCCTGAAGCGCGGCAGGCGCGGTGGCTCCGGCTGCGGATACGAGGGTAGCTGCGCCGCCCGGATTACTCGATTCACTTACCGTTTCCGGCCCGGCGTGGGCGGCCGAAGGGTCCGTCGGAGCAGAAGTCATCTCCTGCTGTCTTGAAAAGGCTGGGCCGGACAGTCGCCGCTCAAAGGCGAGCTGCCCTGGAGTCTTCGGCTGCGCCGCAGCGGCCCCGTACGCTGGAAGATAGGCGGACACGGACGATCTCGCAGTCGCCCCTTCAGCCGGCGCTTCTGGCAATGGCTCTGCCGCCGCCGTCGCCGCAGGCGCCGACTGCAGGGCTGCGCCGAGCGGGGCTTGCGGCGTCGCCATTCGTGGCGCATCAATTCGCCCAAGCGATGGCAATGGAGCATCGCCTTGAGCGCGACTTTTCGATGCGGCTTGCGCGCTCTGCTGCGCGTGTGCCTGGCGGGTGATCGCCCGCGAATAGTACCAAGCAAGCATCCCCAGCCCGAGAACCGACATGAGCCCGACAGCCATGAGGCTGCTCACGCGCGACTGCAGCGAACCTGTGCCACTGACTGACGGCAGACCCCTCTCACCTTCGACGCTAGCGAAATTCACGGTGCCGCCCCCCTGCGCTCGCGCTGCACGTTGGGCGCGACTGTCCCCGAATCCAATCTTTCCCCAGATCCTGCATAGCCCTTGTTGACTATGCAGCCTGTGAGCGCGCCGCGGCGCAGGATCAAGCGCGGGGCTACACGATGCACGACGACCTCGCCGTCCTCCATGCTGAAGTTGAGGAGAGACTCGACCCCGTCTTCATTGCGAACGAAGATCGCCGGAAGCTCCGCATGTGCGCCAAAGCGCAAGCGCGTATGCACGCCGTCATCGAAAGCCGCGACCGGGCGCAACGCCTCGTGTCCGCAGTACCAATAGTCGGAATTGCGCGCCCGCCCGGCGGATCCGCGGTCGAGTTCCTCATCCAGTCGAGCCGCCGCAACACTCGGGCCGCCTGAAGGATCTGCGGGCGGATACTGAAAGCGCAGCGCATAGATCGCATCGGTTTCACTGGCGGCCATCGGACGTCGCACTTGGGCCGTATAGTCGAAATGGTAGTGCCGACGTGTAGTTAGCACCGTCAGGTTCGTCCCAACCGCAGCGGCCTTCGGCTTCAAGAACAGATGATTACCCTGCGCGACAAAGGACAGCGCCTCGATGTCGCCCGCCGCCAGTCCGACGAAGGCTTCACCAGCTTCGAATTCAAGATCGATCTGATACCCGACCACGCCGCGCAGTCGATAGACTTCGTCGGCCTTGTAGGCCGCGACCCGGACTCGCGGATCGCCACCGCCTGTTGCTGGATAAATCTCGGCGCGCAGCGCGGACTCCTGCACCACGAGAAGCCAAATTACAGCTAGCGCGATCATGCCCGCCCGGGTACAACGGTTTTGTGCGGTGATCACGGATGTGGTCCTTGGCCTGCGACGGCGGATGCTGCGCTGGTTGCGCGGACGGCGGTGGCGGCTTCTCCCGTCACCTCCGGCTCGGGGCGGAAATCGATGACTTTGAATCCGAGCGGGTTCCAGCTGCGCGCCTGCGGATTCTTTGAAGGTTCCGAGTAACCGTACTGGACGGTGGCAATCCAGTGCGTCGACTGCTCATCCTGCGCGCCCGCCGCGCGCCGCCCCTTGACGTAACGAACCTGCGCAAGGTCTGCAACTCCGTTCGCCCTCTTGAAGAAGCTGACGGAGACCACTTGCGCGCGCACAATTGACCCGTCCTTGTAGACGTTTAAGGGCGAAGCTGAGTTCGCCGGATTCCACAAGGCGTACCAAGCCTGGTTACGCAATCCTGAGTGAAATGCTCCACACTCCTGATAGTCGCTCTCCGCGGTTGCGAAGTTAAAGCGCTCGCATACAGTGACGTAGTGCGTCAACAGATAGCGGGTGACTGCTTCAGCGACCTCACCATGTCCGGAATATTCAGGCACGACGTCGACGACACCGGTGGTGTTATCCACGCGCACGATAAAAGGGTCGACCCGTTTGAGCGGCATCAAGAGCATAAGTGCCGCTGCACTCGTGAGCGCACACAGCCATCCGCCGCCGGCGGTCCACCAGGCGACGCGCTCGCTTCGGCGGGTCTGAGCCATGCGGTCTGCGTCCCAGGAAGCGCCCTCGCGCCAATAGCTCTCAAGCCCTGCTTCGGACTTCACGGCGCACCATCGAGGGCTTTCGTAATCGTTGCATTGGCGAGCGGGGCGGTTACCGCCGGCAGCGGCGCGTTAATGGGGCGAAGTTTGTTGTCGCAGGCGACTCGCGCGGCATGGGGAGCGGTGCAAGCTGCCACAAGGCCGGACGCACACAGATACCAAATTGTCCTCATATCTCCTCCGCACGTGTGTAGGTGGCAGCTCGCATTTCCATGACTACCGACGCGGAACCCGCACAATCGATTCCCGCGGCGCCGTACGCGGCGAGTACAGCGCTGCGAAGGCCATGCCGCCTGTTGCCAAGCCCAGACCGTGGCGCGCACCCCAGCTCAGCACTCGGCTGACAGCGCCGTAGCTCTGCAGCGCTACGCCGTGCGAGAGCGCCGCGGCGATTGGCATTACCTGTCGCATGATGAGAAAGGTGAGGCCCGCTGCCATGCAAACCCTGACAGCATCGGCGATCTGTATTCCGCCGCCTTGGTTGGCGGCGGCCTGTGCCGCTGTCGTTACAAGCGTCATCATCAATGCCGCCGCAAGTACCGCGAGCAATGTGATTAAGGCGTAGTTCGCCAACTGTCCCAGCCACGACATGAAATAGTGCTTCGTCGACTCAAAGAACAGCATCACGAAGAAGAACGGCCCCAGGGCCAGCAGCAATGACAGGGCGATGCGCGAGAGCGCAAGCAGAAATATCGTGTAGATGGCGGTTAGGCCGACTAGCAGATAAACAGCAAAACCGGCAAGATCGTACGAAAAGCTGCCCTCGAGAATGCCGCCCTTCTGAATAAGCAACGCGCCCGCGTCGCTGCCGAGGAAAATGATCTGATCGACGATCGTCACTGCGTCGTATGCTCCGATCATCGCTGCGGCGAGCTGCCCTGGCGCACTGAAAAACGTGTCGACAACCACCGTGTTGTAGAGCCACAGTCGCAGCGCCACGGCGAGAACCACAGCCAGGGTAATGATGCGTTTCAGGCCGGTGGCGAAGGGCTCCTCGATCCTGCCGGTCAGCTGTAAATAGCCCCACACCATCAGATAGATCGTCGCGAACGCGACAATCGCAGGCTCAAGCGCCGCCGCGACCCGCGCCGTCTGATCGCCGATATAGGTCGCCAGGAGCGCATTGAGCCAAACACTGAATTCTGCGAAGAAGCCCATAGTCGTGCGCAATAATCAAGTGCCGGCGATCGCGCGCGCGTCACAGACCCATCGCGGGCAAGCTGCGCAGCGACCCAATGCCTGCTACGACGCGCTCGCGCGCACGCTGCTGGCGGGCCCACTCCCCTCCCTGCGCAGCTTGAGCGAGCACATTAAGCTTGGTCTGCTCGTTTTGGAGCATCCCCTCCTCGGCGCCAATCCGGGCAGCAAGTTCGAGAATCCCCTTCTGATCCGTAGCCTGGGGAATTGCGTTGATCAGCAACTGAATCGCGGCGAAGCGGTTGCTTGTGTTCACTAGCGCCTCCTGCGCGATGGCTTGCTGCAAGCCGGCGTAATTGCGCGCCTCCTGCAAAGCCGCCTGCTCATCGGGAGACATTGCTCCGACCTGCTGCGCACTCAACAAGGCATTGCTGGTTACAGTCGCGCGCACGTCGGCGCCCAGGGCGTAGCCGCTGCCTGACCCCTGCAGGGCCGCCTGCAGCTGCGGCTGGTTTGTCGGCAGATAGTTGCGCACGGTACCCGCCAGCAGCTGCTGCATGCCCCGTTCACCGGTCATCGACTGGTACTGCTGTTGCGCCTGTGCAAGATCCTGGCGCGCAGTGTTGAGGTCCTGCATGAGCGTGTTCACTTCCGCCACCAGTTGCGCGATTGCCCCGACGTCGGTCACGGGTATCTGCGCGCGAGCCGAAAGCGAGAAGGTGCCAAGCAGCAGGATGGCAAGCAGGGTCGAAACAGATCTCATGGCGGACATGGCGCACCTCCGGTTGTATGAGTAAGTGAAAGATTGCAAAACGTGGGCAACCAATCGGCTGCGTGGGCGCCGTGCGCGTCAATCAAGCGATGCATGCGTTCCACGGCACTGGCTCTGCCTGAAATGACAGTAAGCTCGGCATCGAAGCCTTTAAGATCGAGCTCACAAACGATGCTGTAATGACCCTGTTTTACGAGAAACATCCGCGATCCCGGCTCAAGCTGCTCCTTCACAAGCTTGAACTCCCGCTCCGTAAGCCCGAAGCCCGCTATGTATTCATCGGCATTGGCGTCGACGTTGGGGAAGAAAATCTTCGTCGGTGTCTGCTCGATGATCGTGCGGCTTATGGGGCTTTGCAGCACGTCGCTTGCGCCCTGTGTTGCAAGGCACATGACACCGTTCAATTTGCGCCAGGTCTTTGGCCCTTCCTTAGCAAAACCTGCGAATGCGGGATCTGCAAGGAGCCGCCAGAACTCATCCATCCAGCAAACCAGGCGGCGGCCGTCGAGGAGTTGGCGCACCAGGTGAAAGAGATACAGCGTTACAGGAGGCCGAATCACCTCGTGCTCTAGGAAGTCCGTGACATCAAACCCGATGATGTTGCGCCCGGCGAGGCGCGCCACGACGGAGTCGTCAGCATTGTCGAACACCCAGGCGTAGTCACCTGCGCTGCTCGCGCACCAGCGTCCAAGGCGCGCGTAGATGCCTTCCGGGTCGGTCGGGTCGAGAAATTCCGTAAGCCGCGACAAGCGCCGCGCCGACGCGTCGAGCGCAAGCGTCCCGTGCAGCGCTTGGTCGAGATCGGACTGTTCGCGTACGCTCAAGCCTCGCGTCCTGTCCGTGCGCACCAAAGCGCGCAACCATGACTTCAGGAATTCCTCGTTGTCCGGCGTGCGCGCAAGCTGCAGGGGATTGAACCCTGTCGCCACGCCGTTCTTCAGCGGCAGGTACTCGCCATCAAGAGCGCGCACCAGAATCTCAAGGCCGCGATCCTTATCAAATATGACCTGCGTTGCGCCTTGCCGGCCGAGCATTGCAACAAGAAACCCGATGAACACGGTCTTCCCAGATCCGGTAGGACCACAGATGAAAGTATGCCCAGTGTCCTTGCGACTGCCCCCGTCGGGATCCGCAGGATTGCTCGCGTGCAGCGAAAAGTAGTATGGCGAGCGGGCGCTGGTGACTAGGAGCGCGAGTGCGTCGCCCCAGTGGTTCCCCGTGGCGCGCCCGGCAGGGTAATTGTGGAATGCGGTCATTGCGCAAAAGTTTCGCGACGTGATTGGCGCTTTGCGGGGACGCATTGGAAAGTTTCCCGGCAGTTGCGCCCAAAACGCCGCTTCGACGGCGAGATCTTCGCGAGCTACCGTCATCCCCGTATCAGCGAGCAGGCTGCGTGCGAGTGCAACGTGATCATCGAGCTCCTTCAAGCGGCGCACATGCGCGCCATCCGCACAGCTGTCGGGGACCTCGGCAAGAACTTGCAGCGAAAAATGGTGGTCACCCATGACAAACTGATTGCTGGTAAGGGCATCGAGCGCCTCCTTCAACTCCTCGGCTTGCGAGATTGCAAAGTCCCCGGCATTTGCCATGCGATTGAACTGCCGCTGCAGAAGGCCCTGCCCGGCCGCCTTTGTGAGGAATGCAAAGGATTGCGTAAGAACAAACGGAAACGGCGCCGACAGGAGCCGGTCATACATGCCTACTACGGTTGGCGTCGGATATTCCTTGATCCCGAGCATCGCGCCCACCCGTATCGCGGTCGCTAAACGGTACTCAATCGCCTCGGTCCCGAAAGACAGCCGCGTCGTCGCCAGCACGTCGAAAAGCGGCGCCCGCGGCAACGGCATGGGCTGCCATTCACCGTTGATGAGGTACGCGAGGAATTCAAGCAAGCTCGAATAGACCCGCGCACCGCTCTTATAAACCCCCAATGGCTCCGGCTCGTACCGGGCGAGAGATGCTTCGAGCGTCTGGCCGAGCTTTTCACACGCCGTAAGGGCATCCCGCAAACCGAGCTCGGTACCGTCGCGCTGCGTCCGCGCCAGCAGTTTGGACACGAGTCCCGTCGCGGCCCCGGAGGTCGGGCGGTAAACCACCGCGAGATACCACTCATTGACCATCAATGTCTGCCCGACAAGGCGCTCGCGGTACTTAGCATTGAGAGCGTCCGCAAATCCCTTGCCGGCCTTACCGGCTCCGGAGGCGACCTCACGGCGGCGAATTACGTGCGCCCACAGCGCAACCTGCGCGCTCGCTATATTTCGCCACAAGACATTCAGCCGCTCGTGCCAGGTGTTCAGCTGGTCGTCATCGGCGCTCTCGAAACTAGCGCCGCCCAGGCGAAAGACCTGTACGTAATCACCAAACACAGTCTTGACGAGATTTCCGGCAACGTGCGCGGCGTACGGAATGCGCTCAGCGGCGATAAGCTCGCGCTTCATGATCGAGTTGCGTTGCAAAGAGAGCACGGCTGCTACAGACGCTCAGCCGCGCCGACGCGCACATGCGCGGTCGGGCATCGATGCACGCGCGAGTTTGGCAGCTCCAGCGCCAGCGGGCTGTAGCTGCTTGCCTTCCAGAAGCGCAGGTTTCCCAGGGCGGCTGCAAGCCGCGTGCGCCCCCATAAGAGGAGCAGATCGAAATAGCGCGGATCGCGGGCGCAAAGCAGCAGGCTCACGCCGTGAATCGGCGCAGCAATCAACAGGCTGAGGAGATTCTTAGTTAGAAGAAAAATCTCCATCGTAAACACCAGATTGAAGAGTAGCGCGGAATACGTCACGCCCCAGCGCATCGGCGGGCGCGTGGCTCCTACGAAGAGCAAGTCGGCGGTCACTCCCGCATTGCGTGCAGTCACAACTCCCCCCCCGCGGATGAGCTCAGACGCCAAACATTCCGCGCACCCAGGTAACGATCTGGGGCGCGCCAAACGCGATGGCGATTCCAAGGATCGCCCCCATGCACCAGCCCCAGGACATTCGGTTGGCCATCGCCATGCCGCCCAGAACCATGATCAGGATCACTGCGATCGGCGTGAGCCACGAAACGATGTTGCTCTGAAGCGCCGTTGCGCCAGTCAGGAATGGAGAGCTTTGCGCCATTGCAGTCGTCGGCGTGCCGACAGTTGCGGCGACCGCGGCACTCGGCAGCGCGGCTCGGGCGAGTGCAGCGATATTGAGTCTGCTCATGATGATGGCCCTGGGTGATGTCGGCTGGGGGAGCAATCCCAACAGGATGGCGCACGGCTGGCTAGCCAAGTATTGAGGTCATTTGCAGCAGGTTTTGCGATTGCGCTTGCGAATCGAATCGGCTAGCAGCTTTTTTTGGATCCCCCAGTACGCTGGATTTGCGCGCCGATGTTATTCTGTGTTTTCGGCGGTAATGCAGCTTGCCGCACAAAAACAGCCGCGGGAGTCCGCCATGCGTCGACGATCATTTGTAGCCGCCCTGCCCCTTGCCGCCTTCGGCACCGCCGCGTTTGCGCAAACTTCACCTACACCTAAGCGCAGTGACGCGCCGCTCCCCGACGCAGCTGCGCCGCCAGGATTTCAGGCCGCCGATGCGATTCGCTTTGAACGAATGGATGTGCATGCCGGAGACCGGCCCGTGGGCGCAAGCTTCGCGTCTCGCTCTGCGGCCCTTGGGCTTTCAGGCGCAGCCGGAACGGCTCATCCGCTCGCGACGCTTGCGGCGATCGAGATCCTGAAGCGCGGAGGCTCGGCCGCGGATGGCGCCGTCGCTGCCAACGCGTGCCTCGGATTTCTTGAGCCGACGAGCTCGGGCTTAGGCGGTGACTGCTATGCGATGCTGTGGGACCCAAAGGCCGCAAAGGTCGTTGGGTTGGCCGGATCAGGTCGGTCGCCCAAGTCGCTGAGTCTCGAGACCGTGCGCGCACGCTCGCCGAAAGGCACTATTTCAGCACTCGGTGCGATTTCCGTATCGGTACCTGGCGCACTCGATGCATGGTGGACGCTGCATCAGCGCTACGGAAAATTACCCTGGAAGGAATTGTTCGAGCCCGCCGTCGCTCTGTGCGAATCAGGCGTTCCCCTGCCGCAGATCATCGGCTACTACATCCGGCGCAACCTTGACATCTTCAACCGCCCCGGCGCCGGCATTGAAGAAACCGCCAATGCGAACCTGACGTACGCGCCCGGCGGGCAGCTGCCCGCAGAAGGCGTCGTGTTTCGCAATCCCAATCTTGCGCACACCTATCGCTTGATAGCCGAGGGCGGCCGCGACGCCTTTTATCAAGGTCCAATCGCGCACACCATCGATGCCTACTTCAAGCGCATCGGCGGCTGGCTGTCGTACGATGATCTGCGCACTCACCACTCCGACTGGACGCAGCCCCTCGTCACGACCTATCGCGGCGTCGAGGTCTACGCAATTGCCGAGAATACCCAAGGGCTTGCGACGCTGCAGATGCTCAATATTCTCGAGATCTTCGATCTGCGTGCCATGGGTTTCCAGTCGGCGGCGTCGATTCATACGCAGGTCGAGGCCAAGCGCCTCGCGTACGAGGATCGCGCGCGTTACTACGCCGATCCGAAGTTCTCTGCCGTGCCAACCGAGTGGCTGAACTCGAAGGACTATGCAAAGGCGCGCGCGCAACTGATCCGCTCCGATGAGATCCTGACGCCCGTCTATCCCGGCGCAGCTCCGGGCCACGGCGACACCACGTATTTCACCGTGGCCGATCGCGACGGCATGATGATCTCCGTAATCCAGTCAAACTTCCGCGGCATGGGGTCGGGCTTGGTTGCGGATGGTCTTGGCTTCATGTTTCAGGACCGGGGCGAACTTTTCTCGCTGCGCGACGGCCATCCCAATGTGTACGCTCCCGGCAAGAGACCCTTTCAGACGATCATCCCGGGGTTCGCCACGCGCAGCGGTGCGCCGTGGATGTCATTCGGCGTGATGGGTGGGGACATGCAGCCGCAAGGCCAGACGCAGATCATTGTCGACCGCGTGGATTATGGTCTCGATATTCAAGCGGCCGGCGACAGCCCGCGCTGGCATCACGAAGGCTCATCGCAATCGATGGGCGAGGATTCGCCCGGACTTGATGTGCGGGGATTGCTGCGGCTTGAAGCGGGCGTTCCCGAGGTCTCGCGGCGCGCGCTCGCAGCGCTCGGTTGGCCGCTCGGCGCATCCGACGGCGGCTTCGGCCGTTACGAATGCATCGAACGGCGCATGAACGGCGCGCAGCGCATCTACGGTGCCGCAAGCGAGATGCGCGCGGATGGCGTCGCACTCGCGTACTAAATGCCGCCCCGCGATGATGCACACGCAAGCGGATCGACGGCGCTCTTGCTTTTGGGTGAGGATGTGCACGGGCGAAATTGCACCCGCATGCAGGCCGCGCAGTAGCTCTCATGAGATATCGGACTTCGCGTAACTGCCGATGATCGTTGAGACACATGATCTGTGGAAGACCTATGGCCACTTCGATGCCGTGCAGGCAGTGAGCATTGCAGTTCCCGAGGGCAGCATCTTTGCCCTGATAGGCGCAAGCGGCGCCGGCAAGACGACGCTCATCAAGCTCATCATGAACATCCTGACGCCGACGCGCGGCAGCGCGAGCATTCTCGGCGTGGATTCGCGCGCCATCGGACCGCAAGTGCTGCAGAACATCGGCTACGTTTCGGAGAACCAGGAATTGCCCGCACGCCTGCGGGTACGGGACTGCTTTGACTACCTGCGGCCCTACTATCCGCGCTGGGACCGGCAGCTTGAAGGTGCGCTGCGCGCGCAACTGCGCTTGCCCGGCGAGCGCCGCATCCGCCACCTCTCGCATGGCATGCGCTTGAAGATGGCGCTGGCGTGCGCATTGTCGTTCCGGCCCCGCCTGCTGGTCCTCGATGAGCCATTCAGCGGACTCGATGCCCTGGTGCGCGACGAGGTCGCCGCGGGCTTCCTGCAACAGGCTGCCGGATTGACGGTGCTCATCTCGTCGCACGAACTGGCCGAGATCGAGCGCATAGCGACGCACGTCGCGTTTCTCAACGCAGGCCAGCTACTCTTTCAAGGCACGCTTGACGCCCTGCGCGAGCACGGCCGCGCGTTAGGAGCGAGCGCAAGCGCCGGCGATTCGCCGCAGGGTTCGTTGCGGCCGATCTTTGTGAGCATGGCACGCGCAGCACGCTCGGGCGCGGGCTAGCCAGGATGAAGCGGCGCACTTGATTACCCACATCTTCAGGAAGGACTGGAAGCTGTTGTGGCCACTCGTGTGTCTGGTCACGGTATTTCAGGTGCTCCTCGGATGGCTGGCGTTCAAATGGGGCTACTTCGGCGATGACCTGGCTGCACGGACGCTCTACCCGGCGCTCACCTTCGCGTGGTACGTCGGGATCGTCGCGCTGGTGGTCGCTGTGGTGCATCAGGACCCGATCCCCGGAATCAGCCAGGACTGGCTCATTCGTCCCGTGGCACGGCGGGACTTGCTGTTCGCGAAGCTGCTGTTCGTCGTCGCAACCATCAGCGGACCCATGCTCGTCGTGGATCTCCTCAATGCGCAAGGCGCAGGCTTTACGCTGTCGCAGGCCCTCGGGCCGGCAGCATTCAAGGAAATCTACGTCCTCTTGACGCTCGTGGTTCCACTCCTCGCGCTCGCGTCCGTCACCGAAAACTGGCCGCAAGTCGTCATTGGCGCTGCCGTGTTGATGGTGCTGTTTGCGCTCCTCCTGCTTGCCGCGTCGTTCATGCTCGGCCCCGATCGCTGTCCGACCTGCGGCACGGGGCTGCGCTGGATCCAAAGCCTCATCCAGCATGCAGCCGTTTTGCTCGGCGCAATATTGATCCTGCGCCTGCAGTACTTCCAGCGCCGCACCGCGGCGTCGCGCTGGCTGATTGCGGCCGGGGTCATCCTGTTCGCATGCGTGCAACTGCCCTGGAACCTGGCCTTCGCGATCCAGGAGCGGCTTTCCGCCGCACCGGCAGATGCCGCAGGCGTCGCGCTCGAGTTTGATGCGGCGGCCGCTCAGGCGGTGACGGCGCCGAGCCAGACGGCACCAGACGTGGGTGCTGCACGTGCCGCGCGCGAGCTCTTGAGCGGCAATGCCAGCGCCGCTTCCGCTTATCTGCGCCAGCGCGCACATGCGAATGCGCCGCCGGTGGCACTCGAGCTGCCGGTGCGGGTCACGGGCGTGCCAGGCGCAGCGCTCCTAAATGTTGATCGCGTTGCAGTGCGCCTCCTCGCTGCCGATGGCCGATTGCTGTACCACTTTGCCAACGGCGGCGAGCTTGCCGGATTGCATATTGGCGATGGCGCTGCGGCAAGCCGCCAGTCCCTGGAACTACCCGCCGCGCTTTATCGTGACTGGGCCGAGCAGCCCGTGCGGTTCGAAATCACCTATTCGCTCGCGCTCCTTAGAGCGACGGCCACATATGCAATGCCGGCGACGACGGGAGACCTGCGCGCGCCAGAGCTCGGCCGCTGCCAGTCGCAGCTCAAAACTGACGCCAGCGAAATCAATCTGCGCTGCCGGCAGGTCGGCCTTGGGCCGCCCTGCTACACAGTAACCCTGGAAAGTCCGAGCGGCCAGCACGATCCGCAAAGCCGCGACTGCACGCCCGACTACCGCCCGTTTTCCGCACTTTGGTCCGCACCATTGAGTTTTTTTGGGATTGACGTGCCGGTGCGCGATACCACGGGCCTCGTGCAATATCCGATCGCGCGCGCCGAGCTTCCAGAGTCGCGCCTCGTCATGACGACCTATAGCGTGCGCGATCATTTTACGCGCACCCTCGTGACACCCGCGCTGCAGCTGGCGCAGTGGCAGGCGCGGCCGTAGCTGCGCACGGCAGTCGAGCTTAAGAGTATGAGGTCTCGCGGGACATCGCCCGCGGCGCTTGGCCGGGCGGACTTATTATTATTATTTGCGCGAGACGACACCCGGACCACGCCGCATGGCGCAGTCCGGGTGCTTGGTGTCTATCCGTCGACTATTACTTCATCGCGAGGCTGATGCGCTCGCTCCATGCTTTGAAGCGCACAGCTGATTCGCTGCGCTTCAGTTCGCGCCCTATTGCTTTTGCGCTTTTCTTGCCAGCCATCTTGCGCAGCAGCTTCACGTGGGCAGCGTTCCAATAATTCGTCTTTTTACGGCGAGCCATATTCTAAGTTCCAATGGGTTGGGGAAAACGCCCCATTGTAACCCTTTTGGCCCCCAAATGGCTAACAAAAACGAGCAAACACCGCGGTCTATCAGCTATAGGCATACAAATAAGCGTCAATTTTAGGGTTGCACACCCAATTATTCGCCCATAAAAGCGGGTTTGGATGCGGTCCAATACGGTTCGAGGTTCATCAGATCAGCGATCAGCGCGGTCCAGCCTGTCTGGTGGCTGGCACCGCAGCCGCGGCCAGTGTCCGCGTGAAAGTACTCGTTAAAGAGTAATAGGTCCTTCCAATACGGATCTTCGGCATAGCGGCGCTCGTTGCCATTGTAGGGCCGACGACCGGAGGCATCGGGGAGAAAAAGGCTTTGCAGGCGATGCGCAAGATTGCGCGCGGCGTCGCCGAGAGTCATCCACTGTCCAGAACGCGTGGGGAATTCCACGCGCAGGTCCTCGCCGTAGAACAGATGATAGACGCGCAACGATTCCAGGATCAGATAGTTGATGGGAAACCATATCGGTCCGCGCCAGTTGGAATTGCCGCCAAAGTCGCCGTTCGTGCCTTCGCCGGGCTCGTAGTCAACCGTATAGGTGGCGCCACCGGTCGAATAGACGCTCGGATGCTTTTCATGAAAGCGCGACATCGAACGGATTCCGAAGGGGGAGAGGAATTCGTCTTCATCGAAGAGCCGGCGCAACAGCCGCTCCAGCCGTTCACGGGTAAGGACGCTCAGCAGATGTGTGGTGCCGTTCGCGTGCGTCTGCAGCGAACCTTGCAGCTGCTCGGGCCGGAACTTCGCGTCCCATGTGGCGCGGCGCACAAATCCCGCAAATTGCGCAACGTCATCGCGCCGAATTATGGTCGCGGCAAGCATCGGCAGGAAGCCTGCCACGGCGCGCACCCGCAGCGGTTCGCTTCTGCCATTGAGTCTGATGCGGTCGTAATAAAAGCCGTCCTCGTCGTCCCACAGCCCGGCGCCGCCGGTAGCGTTGATCGCCATCGAGATCGCGCCGAAGTGCTCGAGGAATTTCGACGCCAGATCCTGGTAGACATCATCGCTGCGGGCAAGCTCGAGCGACATGGACAGCATGTGCACACAGTAGAATGCCATCCAGGCGGTGCCGTCAGCCTGCTGCAGAGTGCCACCGTTTGGCAGCGGTTTGGACCGGTCAAACGCACCGATGTTGTCAAGGCCAAGAAAGCCGCCGGCAAAGAGGTTGTTGCCGTCGAGGTCCTCGCGATTGACCCACCAGGTAAAGCTCAGGAGAAGCTTCTGGAAGGCGCGCTCCAGAAACCCCCGGTCGGGCGCCTTGCCGGCCTCCAGCAAACGATACACACGCCACACTGCCCAGACGTGCGTCGGCGGATTCAAGTCCGAAAAGGCAAACTCGTAGGCCGGCAGCTTGCCGCTTCTGTGCATGTACCATTCGCGCAGGAACAGCACGAGCTGGCGCTTGGCATCAGCCGGGTCAATCTTGCTCAGGCAGACGCAGTGAAATGCCGAATCCCATGCGCAGAAATACGGAAACTCCCAATTGTCGGGCATTGATAGGACATCGCGCGCGTACAGATGCAGCCAGTCGGCGTTGCGCGCGGCGTGCCCGGGTGGCGGGGGAATCTGTGCCGGGTCTCCCGTGCTCCAGCGGCTCTGCACGAGGTTGTAGAATTGCTTCGACCACAGAAGACCCGCGTAGGCAGCGCGGGCAATGCGCTGGCGCTCGAGGTCGAGGGAGGGCTCGATGCATCCTGCATAGAATCGATCGGCTTCGGCGCGCCGCTGCTTGAAGAGCTCATCGAATGGCGCGCCGAAGGGCGCTGCGGAATGCTCTGCGGCGCTCGTGAGGCGCAAGCGCAGCGTGACCGCGCCTGCCGCCGGTATCGACAACGGGTAGTGCACCGCAGCCTTGGTGCCCGCGGCCTCGGCACTCACCGCGCCGCGCCGGCCGAGAACGATAGCCTCGTGAATCGCATCTTTGACATGCGCGCGCTCGTTGGGAAAGCCAAAGAGCCGCGCGCGATTGGTATCGTTGTCCGTATACAGGCACTCAGGCGTGCCGCCCGCGGCTTCGTAGGCTAGGTGATAGGTTCCGAGTGTCTCGTGCACGGCAAGCAGCGCGCCATCATCGCCGCCACGGATGCTCGGGCGCGCCGTGGATTCCTCTTCGATGTCGCCCCACGACCAGGTATTGCGAAACCACAGCGTCGGCAGCACATGGATGTCGGCCGCTTGCGGGCCGCGATTGGCAATCGTCAGGCGGATCAGGATATCGCCCGGCGTCGCCTTGGCGTACTCGACGGTGACGTCGAAGTATCTCTCCTCAGCGAAGATCCCGGTGTCGAGAAGCTCGAATTCCTGCTGATCGCGTCCGCGGCGGCGGTTCTCTTCCAGTAGCTTGAGGTACGGGTAGCTGCGCTGCGGGTACTTGTAGAGCGCGCGGCAGTAGCTGTGCGTTGGGGTCGCATCCTGATAGTAGTAGAGCTCCTTCACGTCCTCGCCGTGATTGCCCTCCGGCCCGCTGAGTCCGAACAGGCGCTCCTTCAATATCGGATCCGCACCATTCCACAGGGCAAGCGCGAAGCACAGGCGGCAGTGCTCGTCGGTGAAGCCCAAGAGTCCGTCCTCACCCCAGCGGTATGCGCGGCTGCGCGCATGATCATGCGGAAAATACGTCCAGGAATCCCCCGCCGCCGAATAGTCCTCGCGCACGGTTCCCCATTGGCGCGCCGACAGATAGGTGCCCCACAGCGACCAACGCTGTTGGCGTTGCTCGTCCTGCTTCAGGCGCTCAAGCTCGGGGTCCGGCGCGGTGCTCAACGTTTTCGCTGCTGCAGCTCATTCCAAGAGAACGTCTATTCTACCGCAGCCACGCGCATCATCGTGCGCGCAGGAACTCCCGTGCTGCCCTAGGAGCCGAGCTCAGCAAGCGGGCGCGGCCGCGCCAGGTAGTAGCCCTGCACGAAGTCCACGCCCAGGCGCTCAAGCTCGCCAAGTACGGCCGCCGTCTCCACGGATTCGGCGACGGTGGCGATGCCCAATGCCTTGCCGACCTTGCAGATCGCTTCCACCATGCTGCGATCGACCGGATCGTCGGCGATCTGCCTGATGAACTGCCCGTCGATCTTCAGAAAGTCGACCGGCAGGGTCTTCAGGTACAGGAACGAGGAGATGCCGCTGCCGAAATCATCGAGCGCAAATCTGCAACCGCGCGCCTGCAATGCGCGCATGAAGTGCATGGCATCGGTAAGGTTAGTGACGGCGGCGGTCTCGGTGATCTCAAAGCACAGCGCCGCTGCGATCTGCGCATCGCCCACGTTCTGCAGGGCGAAGTCGAGGAAGGTCTGCTCGTTAAGCGACGTGCCGGAGAGATTCACGGCAAGCGTTGGCAGCGGCAAATCGCACCGCTGGCGTTCGCGCAGCAGCTCCACCGCCTGCCGCACGACCCAACGATCGATGACCGACATGACATTGTAGCGCTCGGCTGCAGGAATGAATTCGCTCGGCGGAACGAGTTCACCGTCATCGCCGCGCAGGCGCACGGTGAGTTCGTGGAAGTTCGGGGCAGCCTCTGAGCCGATGGCGACGATGGGCTGAAAGAACAGCTCCAGGCGATTCTCTTCGGCCGCGCGGGTGACGCGCGCCACCCAGTGCATCTCGCGATGACGGTTGGAGACCCCACCCGCCTCGTAGACATGAATGCGGTTGCGGCCACCCTCCTTGGCGGCGTAGCAGGCGATGTCCGCCGCGCTCATGACGCTTGCAACGTTTTCCGTGTCGCTCTTGATCTCGACCACGCCGACGCTTGCGCCCACGGAGAGCGTGCTCGTCCCCCATACGAAGCGGTAGTCGTGCAGCGACTGGCGCACGCTCTCGGCGATGCGTGTCGCCTGATCGAGCGTGCAGTTCTCGAGCAGCATGCCAAATTCATCCCCGCCCAGGCGCGCGAGCGTATCGGCGGCGCGCACCCGCGCCTGTAACAGACCCGTGACGTCGCGCAGCAGCCGATCGCCGGCCTGGTGGCCGCAGGTGTCGTTCACCACCTTGAACTGATCAAGATCGACGTACAGGAGTGCATGCGCAGCCGTGCGCGTCTGCGCGCTCAGCACGGCGCGCTGCAGGCGCGTGTCAAACTCGCGGCGGTTGATGAGGCCGGTGAGCGCATCGTGGCTCGCCTGATAGGACAGCGCGCGTGTCAGGCGCCGCTCCCGAGTCACGTCGTGGAAGACCGTCACGGCGCCGATTACCGCACCGTGGCGATCGCAGATCGGCGCCGCCGATTCCTGGATCGCAATTTCCTGCGCGGCGCGCGTGATGAGCACCGAATGATCCACCGGGCTTGCTTCCTCGCGGCGCGCAAGCGCCCGCAACAGAGGATTTTCGATGGGCTCGCGGGTTACCTCATCGATCAGACTGAGCACATCCGCGATCGGCCGGCCACGCGCCTCTGCGATGCTCCAGCCGGTGAGGCTCTCGGCGACGGCATTGAGATAGTCGATGCAACCGTGCGCATCGGTGCTGATGACCGCATCGCCGATCGAGGCGAGCGTCACCTGCGCGCGCTCCTTCTCCGCGAACACCGCCTGCTCAGCGCGCTTGCGCTCGGTGATATCGGCGATGGTACCCTCGTAACCGACGATTCGGCCTTGGGCATCACGCAGGATCCGCGAGTTCTCGAGCACCACCAGTTGCTCACCGTCGCGCCGCCGCATGCAAAACTCGTTGTTCCTGATTTCCCCTTCGCTCTCGACGCGGCGGCAAAACTCGGCGCGATCCTCCGGATTCCAATAGAGTAGCGCCACGCTCGGCAATGCGTACATTTCCTGGGCGCTCGCATAGCCCAGGAGCGACACGAACGCCGGATTGACCGACAATAGGCGCCCGTCGCGCGCGCTCTGGTAGACGCCTTCGGCGATGGCTTCGAACAGTCCGCGGAATTGGGCCTCGCTGCTGCGCAGGGCCTCTTCGGCGAGCCGCCGCTCGATGGCGATGCCGGCAAGCTGCGCCGCGTGCGCCATGACCTGCGCTTCGCGCGCCGTCGGCAGCCCAGCGTCCATGCGGTACACCCCGAGCGCTCCGAGGAGCTTGCCGGCGGCCGTCTTGATTGGCGTCGACCATGCAGCGCGCAGCCCTGCATCGAGCGCAAGCTCGCGCCGCTCCTGCCAGAAGGGCTCGCGCTCAAGATCCGCGACCAGCACCTGACGCCCCAGATGCACGGCCGCCGCGCACGAGCCGCTGCGCTCGTCGATGCGCACGCCTGCAAGCGCCGCACGCAGACGCCGCGAGAACCGCGGCGCGACAATGCAGGAGAAGCCGCTGCCATCATCGGCGAGGACGCTGAGCGCGCAGGCCGCACGGATGTTGCCCGACTCAATCAGCCGCGCGATCGATTCGAGCACCGCGGGCAGCGGCGCGTTCGCCGTGAGTTTCTCGAATACCTCGCGCTCGGCGGCGGCAAGCCGCTCGGCCTCGTGCCGTTCGGTCACCTCACGCAGGCACACCACGAACATCTGGCGCCGGCTCAAGGACGCGTGGCTGATGGCGATCTCGGCCGGGAACATCTCGCCGTTCTTGCGCAGGCCCCAGGATTCGCTCGCCGTCAGATCCGTCAAAGTGTCCCCGGAGGTCGTCGCCAGATGCTGCAACGCCGCCGCGATGGTTTCGTGTTCGGCAATACGCGGAATCAGCAGATCGATCCGCCGGCCAATGACCTCGGCCTCAACGAAGCCGAATACGCGCTCGCCGGTCGGATTGAAGGTGCGGATCGTGCCGTCCTCGTCGACGGTGAGCACGACGTCCTTGATGTGATCAAGAATGACCTGCAGGTGCTCGGAACTTTGTTGACGCGCCTCGCGCGCCATGGTGCGCGCTTCATCGGCCATGAGGCGCATCGACTGCACGATGCCGCGACGCTCCTCGTCGACCGCCTCGTAGTGCGCGCTGACCATCCTTAAGAGCGTGCGCAGCTCGGCAGAGTCAGCAGCGCCCTCAAGCTTGGTCTCGCGCAGTTGCGCGCGCAGATGATGATGCAGATGGGCAAGATCTGCAGCGCCAGAGGTAAGCGCGCTCGCCGCGATGGACGCAGTCGATTCGCCACGGCGCGGCGCGGCAAATTCTGCGGCGTCTAAGGGTGCGCGCGCTCTCGGGGCGTTTGACATAAGGCGAGGGAGCCCAATCTGACTCCGATCATAGGGCGCGCGCTGTGCTTGCCCCGTGAAGCGTCTCGCGGATTTACGTTAAATGTCAGTGACCCTGCGCCGCAGCCGGAGCAGCCGCGGCGGGCGCCGCAGCGCCAGCTCCGGCCCCGGCGATCACCGGAATCGAGAAGCTATGAGTGACCGACTCCGAGGCGGAGTCAGCGAGTACCACGGCGCTGACATAGAAGACGCCGTCGCGCTGCGGGACGATGGTCAGCGTGTGGGATATCGGCGTACCCACGGGAGGATGCGCGACCTCCGGCGTCTTGGCGCCCTTGATGAGTTCGAGTCCATCGGTCGCCTGGAAGGTCGCGTACACCCGGTCGAGATCCTGCACCGGGATGATTGCAAGATCGATGTCGACCGGCTCGCCGACGACCGGGCGGGCGCGCAGGTCGAACTTGAGCTCAATATCCCCGGAAGGTTTTCCGGAGCCGACCGCGCTCACCATGTCGGCAAGCGCCAGCTCAGCCGCGTCGGGGGGCTTCTTGGCCGCCGGCCGACTGCGTGGAGCGCTGCTGCCGGCGTGCTCAGTCTTGCCGCAGCCGTTCAGGGCCGCGAGCAGCATGGCAAGCGCCGCGGCCGCCCAGATATTGTGCTTCAAGGTCTGCATCACCCCTACGAAAGGTCCTCAAGCCGCTCGAAAAGCGCTGCCGATTGTATGCCAAGCCATGGCAGCGCCGACAGCGGCTTACTTCAAGCTTTAGAAGCGCAGCAGCGGCGGGTCATCGATTACGCTTGCCTGCTCGATGAGATCGCCGATGTGGCCCTCCCAGTAGCGCGCCTGCGCGAACCACGGAAAAGCCCGCGGGAAGGCGGGATCGTTCCAGCGATGAGCCACCCACGCCGAATGGTGCAGCATGCGCAAGGCGCGCAGCGGTTCGATGAGTCGCATCTCACGAAAGTCGAAATTTGCGAACTGCAGATATCCCTCCATGAGCTCGGCCCACTGCCGCTGCTGATCATCGGCAGTGCCGGCGAGCAGCATCCACAGGTCCTGCATGCGCGCTCCGGTCACGCAATCGTCGAGATCGACGAACACCGGGCCGCGCTCGTTCCAGAGCACATTGCCGAGGTGGCAGTCACCGTGAATGCGCAATTCCTGCACGGGGCCGACGGCCTCGAACTCCGCCTCCACACGCTCGAGGAGCTCGTCGGTGACGTCCTGATAGCGCTCTTCGAGGGCCTCGGGCAGCAATTCGCTTGCGAGCACGTGGGCGCACGCCTGCCGGCCCAGACGCTCGATCGTGAAGTGTGCCCGGTGCATGAAGGGCCGCGCGGCGCCGACCTGATGGATGCGCGCAAGGCTCCTGCCGAGGATCGCGCGCGAATCCGGCGCATCCAGCTCCGGCGCGCGACCGCGCTGCCAGGGGAAGGCCGCGAAGCGCATCTCGCGAAAGCGCAAGAGCGTATCCCCGGCGATCGCGACCGGCGCGGCTACCGGCAGGTCTGCGCCGGCCAGCTCAGCGGCAAACGCATGCTCCTCGATGATCTGCGCGTCGCTCCAGCGCGCCGGCCGGTAAAATTTGAGGACCAGCGCCCCCTCCCCCCTGCCGAGCTGATAGACCCGGTTTTCATAGCTGTTGAGCGCGAACAGAATGCCGTCGCCCTCGAACCCCATCGAGGCCGCAGCATCGAGCACCAGATCCGGCGTGAGGCCTGAGAACGGTGTCAGGTCGGTGGCGGGCATTTTGCGTATCATCGGCTTTTGTCACGCAGCATAACCTGCCCGGAGCGCTCAACAATGGACCCAGGCACCATATTAGTCACCGGCGGCGCCGGCTACATCGGTAGTCACGTCGCTCTGCAGCTGCGCTCGCGTGGGGAGCGCGTGGTCGTTCTGGACAACCTGTCCATGGGGTTCCGCCAGGCGGTGCTCGACTGCCCGCTGGTGGTCGCAAGTGTGGGCGACCGCGCGCAGGTACTCGCGGTGCTGCGCGAGCACGGGGTTGATACCGTGATGCACTTCGCGGCCAACACCGTGGTGCCGGAATCGGTTGCCGACCCTCTCAAGTACTACGGCAACAACACCTGCGCCACGCGCAACCTGCTCAAATGCTGCACCGAAGCTGGGGTGCGGCAGTTCGTATTTTCCTCAACCGCTGCAGTCTATGGCATTCCCAAAGAGTCATTTGCCGAAGAGACCACTCCGACTGCGCCGATCAATCCCTACGGAACTTCGAAGCTCATGTCGGAGTGGATGCTGCGCGATGTGTCGGCCGCGACTAACATGCGCTACGTGGCGCTGCGCTACTTCAACGTCGCAGGCTCCGATTCGCAGGGACGCATCGGCCAATCGACCCCGAAGGCCACATTGCTCATCAAGGTCGCCTGTGAAGCGGCGGTCGGCAAACGCAAGGAGCTTGCGATTTTCGGCACCGACTATGCGACGCCCGACGGCACCGGCGTGCGCGACTACATTCACGTGGAGGACCTCGCCGCGGCACACTTGAATGCGCTCGACTACATCCGCGCTGGCGGCGAATCGATGGTGCTCAACTGTGGCTACGGGCACGGCTACAGCGTCCGCGAAGTGCTCGCGAGCGTCGAGCGCGTCTCCGGCAAGCGCCTGCCCGTGAAGGAACAACCGCGCCGCGCCGGCGACCCGCCCATGCTGGTCGCGCGCGCAGAGCGGATTCGCTCGGTGCTCGGGTGGCGGCCGCGGCTTGATGACTTGGATACCATCGTGCGCACATCGCTGCGTTGGGAAGAGCGTCTGCAACGCGAGCCCTGGTAACGCTGCGGGGGGCAGCTGTGCAGATGCGCCGCGCCGCGCGGCGAGCCTGAAGGAAAGTTCGCTCACAAGGCCGTAAACTACGCCGCATGCGCTGGGCACGACCTAAATCATTGAGCGGACTGATGCTGCTGGGTTTGGCAGTGATAGCCGTGCCGCTCATTGTGGCGCTCGGCGATGCCGAACTGCAGATCCGTGCGCTTGCGGATACCGGCCAGCAATTGGTGGTGCAAGGCGTCACTGCGGCGCGCGCCAGCCAGGATCTATTCGCCCAGATCAGCTCCCTTGAGCGCACGGCGCGCCTCTACCAGGTGCTGAATGACCCGAAGCTCCTCGAGCTCTACCGCGGACAGGACGCGCGTTTGTCCGCCACCTGCGTCGAGCTTGGCCGCCAGGTGCGCACCGATGAGGCGCGCCACACGCTCTCCGAATTGGGAAAATTGCAGCAGACGATCGGACGCATGGTGCAGAGCATGCCGCAACCCTCCTACGGGCTTGCGCAGCTGCTACAAAGCTTTGCTGACTTGAGCGCGCTTGCCGACCGGGCCGCTGAAGAGAGCAACGCGCAGATTGACTCGCAGGTCGTCGCGCTGGAAGAGCAGACGAACGAGGCGCGCCGCCGGCTCCTGTGGCAGTCGGCGCTGCTTCTGCCCTTGACGCTGGTTGCGATCTTGGGGCTTGCGCTCGCCGTCGGACGGCCGCTGCGCCAGCTCGATCGGGCCATCAGCGAGCTCGGGCGCGGCTCGTTCTCCAATCCGATCAGGGTGTGGGGGCCGGTTGACCTTGAGAGGCTCGGCGGGCAGCTGGAGTGGCTGCGCGGCCGCCTGGTTGATCTGGCGCAGGAACGGAACCGATTTCTGCGACATATGTCGCATGAGCTGAAGACGCCGTTGGCCAATATTCGCGAAGGCACGGAGCTGCTCATGGACGGCGCTGTCGGGGAGCTTGACAGCAATCAGCGCGAGGTCACCGGGATCCTGCGTGAGAACGGGATCAAGCTGCAGCGCCTGATCGAGAATCTGCTCTCCTTCAGCGCCTGGCAGACGAGCAGCGTCGGGCTCGATGCGAGCGAATTTCGACTGCGGCCGGTAGTGAAGCAGGTGCTGGAGAATCAGCAGTTGACGCTTCTGTCGCAGCGCGTGCGGCTCGATGTGCAGATTGAGGATGTAACGCTGACTGCAGACCGCGGCAAGCTGCGGCTTATTTTGGAGAATCTGTTGTCGAACGCCGTCAAGTACTCACCCAAGGGAGGCAGCATCCATCTGCGCGCCAGTGCCAACGCCGCAGGCGAGGCGCTGGTGATTGACGTCGCCGACAGCGGCAGCGGCATTCCACTGGAGGACCGGGCGCACATCTTCGATGCCTTCTACACCGGCCGTGCCGCCAAGGGCTCAAGCTTGAAGGGCACCGGCATCGGTTTGTCCGTCGTCATGGAGTGCGTCGCTGCGCATGGCGGCAAAGTAGAAATCATCGACGGCGTCTATAGCGGCGCGCACTTTCGCATCACGATGCCGACGCGCCCCGCGGGCGGCACGCCGCCGGCAAGCGCGGACTCGAAGGAACGTCGGGCGCATGCGGCCTAGCACTGCGCACTTATGGGCAGCGCTGCGGGGCGGCGGCCGCGCGCTACACGGTGGCGCTCTCGTCGCAGCTTGCTGGCTTGGCGCGGGTATTGCGAGCTGTGCGCTCGCGCCGACCGAACACCAAAATGCCAATCCCGCGCCCATTGTGGATCGGGACGCAGCCTCCTCGTCCTTATTGGCAGGGCACGTCGTCGCGCTGGAAAAACTCATGCAGGCGCCGCCCGCCGAGCAGGCCGAAATCCTCGAAGCGGCGCACCGCGATTTCACGCTGGCGCCAACCCCCAGCCACCAGTTGCGCTACGCGCTCGAGCTTGCAGCTCCAGGTCACGCTGGCACCAACCTGCCAGAGGCCGAGCGGCTGCTGCGCGAGCTTATGGCAACTCCGGAAACGCTGGTGCCCGCCGAGCGCGCCTTCGCCTACCTCGAACTGCAGAAAATTGATGTCCAATTGACGCTGGCTGCGGAAAACCGCACTCTGCAGGACAGCGCCGCGCACGCCGACCGTGAGCGCCTGGCGGCCGCAAACCGCCATCTGCAGACGGAAATCGACGAAAACGTCAGACTGCGCAAGGACCTCGAGGATGCGCGCGCCAAGCTTGATGCGATTACCAACATCGAGCGCTCTCTCAACGACCGCAAACCCAGTACGGAAGGACACACCCCTTGAGTCAAACAGGCAAACGCAAAGCACGCATCCTGGTAGTGGACGACGATCCGGGGCTGCTGCGCCTGCTCACCATTCGCCTGCGCGCCGAGAGCTATGACGTCGAAGCGGTGGAGAGCGCCGCATTGGCGCTGGCGGCCGCCGGCCGCTTCCGGCCGGACCTCGTCATTTCGGACCTGCGCATGGATCAGATGGATGGTATCGGCCTGTTGAAGGAGCTGCAGAACCGCTGGCCGGGGCTGAAGGTGATCCTCTTGACCGCGCACGGCACGATCCCCGATGCCGTGCAGGCGACGCAGATGGGCGCGTTCGGCTTCCTCACCAAACCCGTCGACAAACAGGAGCTGCTGGACCACGTGCAAAAAGCCCTGCGCATCTCCGGCTTCAGCGCCTCCGACGAGGACTGGCGCGCGGAGATCGTCACGCGCAGCTCGGTCATGGAGGAGCGGCTCGGGCAGGCGCACATGGTGGCAGGTACCGACGCACGGGTGCTCATCACGGGTGAGAGCGGCACCGGCAAGGAACTTCTCGCGCGCGCAATTCATCGTGCCAGCCCGCGACGCAACAAGCCGTTTGTCGCCATCAACTGCAGCGCGATGGCGGAGAACCTGCTCGAGTCCGAGCTCTTCGGCCATGAGAAGGGCTCTTTCACCGGCGCGACGCGCACTCATCATGGCCTTTTTCAGGCAGCCGACGGCAGCACGCTCATGCTCGATGAAATCGGCGACATGCCGATGCGGCTGCAGGTGAAGCTGCTGCGCGTCCTGCAGGAGAACCTGATTCGCCCGGTCGGCAGCACCGACCCCATCACGATAAACGTGCGCGTGATTTCCGCCACCCACCGCGATCTGCAGCAGCTGATGGCGGAAGGACAATTCCGCGAAGACCTCTACTACCGGCTGAACGTCGTGCATATCGAGATGCCGGCTCTCAACAAGCGCCGTGAGGACATCCCGCTCTTGGTCGCGCACTTTCTCGCGCAGATCGCCAAGGAAAGCGGCGTGCGCAAGATCTATGCGCCCGAGGCCGTGGAACTGCTCGCCACCGCCGACTGGCCCGGCAACATTCGGCAGCTGCAGAACGTCGTGCGGCAGAACGTCGCCCTGTCGCAGACGCCCATCATCCCGGTGGAGCTGGTGCAGCAGTCCTTGGGCGGCGGCCCCGGCCGCCTGCCCTCATTCGATGAGGCGCGCGATGAATTCACGCGCAGCTATCTTTCGCAGATCCTGCAAATCACCGGCGGCAATGTCAGTCAGGCGGCGCGGCTCGCGAAGCGCAACCGCACCGATTTCTACAAGCTCCTGGGGCGCCATCAGCTCACGCCCGAGGAATTCAAACAGCGCTAGCGACGGCGCGCGCGCGCCGCGCCTTGTTACAGCGGCGTTGCGGCGCTGCGCCCGAACTGCGCAGCGTCAATGCGGTGCTTTTGCAAGAGGTCGTAGAGCGTCGGGCGGGTGATGCCGAGGAGCTCCGCGGCGCGCGACAGATTCGCGCACGCCACGGCGAGCGCTTGGCGCACCGCCTGCACTTCCGCTCGGTGGCGGGCCACGCGCAGATTCAAATACTCAGGATCGCTCCCCGGGTCCTGCAGGCCCAGATCGACCGCGGCGACGACGGCGCAGTCGGCCATGATGACGGCCCCCTTGACGCGGTTCTCAAGCTCACGCACGTTGCCCGGCCAGCGGTGCGCCTGGATGGCGCGGATCGCATCCGGCGCGAATCCCTTGGTCGCACGGCCGTAGCGCTGCGCCGTCTCCTGCAGCGCGACTTGCGCGAGCAGGAGACTGTCGCCCTGGCGATCGCGCAGCGGCGGCACGCGTAGCGTCACCTCGCTCAGGCGATAGTAGAGATCCTCGCGAAAGCCGCCGCTCCTCATGAGCGCATCGAGATCGCGGTTCGTCGCGCAGATAAGCCGCAGATCAAGCGCGATCGGGGTGCGGCCGCCGAGTCGCTCCACGCTGCGCTCCTGCACGACACGCAGGAGCTTCGCCTGCAGCGATGCTGGCATCTCGCCGATCTCATCCAGAAACACCGTGCCGCCATTCGCGCTTTCGAGCTTGCCCGCGCTGCGCTTGGCGGCGCCGGTAAAGGCGCCCTTCTCATAGCCGAAGAGCTCGCTCTCGAGGAGCGCATCGGGGATGGCCGCGCAGTTGATGGCGGTGAACGGCTGATGCGCCCGTGCGGACAGGCGGTGCAGGGCGCGTGCGAGAAGCTCCTTGCCGGTGCCGCTCTCGCCAAGGATGAGGGCGGTGGCATTGGTCGGTGCGACCTTCTCGATGGCGTGGCACACGCCGCGCATCGCATCGCTGACGCCGATGATGCCTTCGAGCGCCATGGCTCCGGTCTGCTCGCGCAAACGCCAGTTTTCGCTCTCCAGCTCGCGCAGCCGAAATGCCCGCCGCACGACGATCGACAGCACCTGCGCGACGACCGGCCGGTGATAGAAATCACAAGCGCCGAGCCCGACCGCCTGTACGGCAAGCTCGCGCGCCTCAGGCTCGGTTATGGCGATGATCTTGGTGCTCGGGGCGAGAGTGACGATCTGGCGCAGCAACTCGAGCTCACGCGGCGCGTGCGCCGGCTCGCGTGCGCTGCCAAGATCAAACAGCAGCACATCCGGCTCTGCACGGCGCACGAGCGCGAGCGCCTGCTCGCCGAGGTCAACGCAAACGACGTCGAGGTCGGCAAAGATCGGCGCAAGCTCGCAGTGCAGGCTCTGATTGCTTTGCACGAGCAGCAGCTTGCGCCGCTCATGCACGGCTGCGGGTGCGCTCATCAGCGTGCGCCCTTGCCCATGAACACCACTTCGACCGTCTGCAGCAGAATCGACAGGTCGAAGAGCAGGCTATTGTTCTTGATGTAATACAGGTCGTATTGCAGCTTCTCGATCGCGTCCTGCTCGGATGAGCCGTACGGATAGCACAGCTGCGCCCAGCCGGTGATACCCGGCTTCACGCAGTGACGCTCAACGTAGTACGGAATCTTCTGCGCAAGCTCGATGACGAAATGCGGCCGCTCCGGCCGCGGGCCGACGAGGCTCATGTTGCCGCGCAGCACATTCAATATCTGCGGCAGCTCGTCGATGCGCAATTTGCGCATGATCGCCCCGACGCGGGTGACGCGCGGGTCGTCCTTCTGCGCCCAGCGCGCCTGCCCATCCGTCTCCGCATCCGCCCGCATGCTGCGAAACTTCAGGAGCTCAAACGAGCGTCCGGCGCCGCCCACACGGGCCTGCCGGTAAAACACCGGCGAGCGCCAACCGTCTTCGACGAGGATCGCGACCGCGCTCAGAAGCATGACGGGCAACGAGACGGTGAGGATCAATACGCTCGCGACCACGTCGAGCGTGCGCGAGGAAAAAAGCCGCAGCGGATCGCGACGAAACCCTGGGCCGAAGATGAGCCAGCTCGGGTTCAGGACGTCCAGACGCACGCGCCCGGTCTCGCGCTCGAGAAAGGTCAATAGCTCGGTGACATCGACGCCCGCGAGACGGCACTCGAGCAGCTCGCGCAGCGGAAACTGGCGGCGGCGATCGTCCATCGCCACAACGATCTCGTCGACGTCGTGGCGCTGGCACAGGTCAAAAAGCCCGAGCGCAGGATCAAGCGTGGTGACCGGCAGAGCGCGCGCCTCGCCGTCCGCCTTGACGAATCCCACCAGCACGAAGCCGCGGCGATCGGAGCGGCGGCGCAGTTCGGCGATCGCGGCGGCGCCCTGCCCCGAGCCGTAAACCAGCACGCGGCGCTTGAATACATCCTCGTGCACCAGCCGGGAAAATACGGTGCGCGTCAGGGTTACAGCCACAATTGATGCAACCGTGGCGAGGAGCATGACGCCGCGGCCCACCCGCAGCGCCGGAATCACGTACCAAACGACCGCGGTCACCGCGATGCCGGCGATCATCGCGGCAACCACGCGCACGACGATGCCGAAGGCGCGCGCACGCTGGCGGGCGCTGTACAGACCAAAGGCCAACAGGCACAGCACCATCACGACGCCAAAGACCAGTGCCCGCGGCCACAAGGCCCCGTAGACGCCCTCGAACGCCGTCAGATCACCCCCGAAGCGCACGTGGGCGGCGAGAATGAATGCCGCACAGCACACCGCGAGCTCGACGACTGCGAGCACCGCAATCGAGACGTGCACGTGCTCACCGATTAGACGGAAGCGCATAGGAGTGTTGGGTAGGCCATTGGGTGCGGTCGTGAATACTTTACAGGGTAGTGTAAGGAATTTCCGCGCACCGACCGTGAAGCCACTCACAGCCGATGTGCTCCGCGGCGAAATGGAGCGGGACTGGCCTGCAATTCTGCTATATTCCGCGCAAATCCAGCTTGCCGCGCTACAGCATGAATTCGTCGAACTCACAGACCGTTAGGTGGCTCGCGCTGGGCATCGTGATGGTCATTCTGCTCGTGGTGTGGGCGCGGCAGATGACCGGCAGTGCCATCGAGAAGGACTCCGCGCAGCTGGTGCGCATGGCCATCAACCTCGACCGCCATGGCGTCATCTCTTTGGAGGAGGCGCCGCCCTACACGCCCACTGACTATCGTGAGCCCATTCCCGTATTCGCGAGCGCCCTGGCCATCAAGATCATGGACGGCGTTCTCGGCGCGGCGCCGGATGACGCCTACTTCAGCGGCACGCGCGCCAAGTACCTCAAATATCAGAATCTCATCTGGCTGCCGCTTCTGAGCGCGGGCGCCTTCTGGGCCGCGTATGTCCTGACGTCGTCATTCTTCCTGGGTCTGCTCGGACTGCTGCTCGTCAACATCCCGTTTGCCGGCGGCCACTTCGGCGCAGATCTCGTAGATGGCGTGTTCTCCGACGTACCGGCAGCCGCCTTCTTCATGTTCGCCTGCACGGCCCTGGCGGTTGGCTTCGCGCAGCGCAGACTCGGCTACATTGCGCTCGCCGGGCTCCTCTTCGGCATCACGACGCTCGTCAAGGCCCCGGTGCTGTACGTATTCATCGGCGTCATCCTCGTGCTGCCGTGCGTCTTCCTGCTGCAGCGCCAGCCGCTGCGCGCCGTGCTGCGTGATTGGCTCGTGCTGATCGTGCCGTTCGCCTGCGTGATCACTCCGTGGATGTACCGCAATCATGTCGAGCTCGGATCCTTCCAGCTCTCGCAGCGCGCCGGCGTGGTTCTCATGTACCGCGCCCTCAAGGACCAGATGACATGGCTCGAATACCGCGGCTCATTCTATGTCTGGGGTCCGGGCTTTCTGCAGAAACCCCTCGGCCGTGTCCTTGGCTTCACGCCTGAGGATCTGCGCCGCGGCGGGCGGCTGCAGCATCTCAATACGGCCCTGGACTCGGACTTCGCGGCGGACGATCTGGCCGCCGAGCGCGCCGGGCGCCCGGACCAGACGCTCACCTACTATCGTCAGGCCCGCGCGGAACGCACAAAAATCGAGATGGAACTGGATCGCGCCGGAAACAAGCAGGCGGAACTCGATGGGGACGACATCCTCAAGAAGCGCGCCATGAACCTCATCATCGAACATCCATGGCGGCATCTGGCGCTGATCATTCCGTTTCTTTGGCGCGGCGCAACCTTTGTCTTCCCGATCCTGGTCATCGTCCTGGCGGTTGCGGTGCGCAGGCGACGCTATGACCTCGCGTTGTTCGCCCTGCCGGCTTTTGGACTCGTGGTGTTCTTCGCGCTCTTCAGCCATTTCATCGCGCGCTATGCCCTGCCCGCCCGTGAAGTGGCCACTGTCGCTCTCGTCGCGCTCGTGGCGCTGCTCTTGCGGCCAAAGACAAAGAGCGCGTTCAGCGGATAGGTAATGAGGGAGGCGAGCACCGTCGCCGCCGCGAAGGCAACCGGCGCCGATGACTTGCCGATGAGCGCCGTCAGCGGCAAGCCGTAGCGCAGCGCAAGAGATATCAGCCAGGTGCAGACGAGGCCCACCAGGGCGACCGCCACAAACGGTATGAATCGCGACCAGCCGCGCGCCGCCTCATTCCCGGAGAACGTGAAGCGCCGATTGAGCATGAAGCTCACGGCGATCCCCGCCATGTAAGCGAGCACTACCGATATGGAGTAATGCCGCGGGTCATCCGTGCCGAGGAGGCGCCCGAAGAGCTCACGCGCGCCAATGCTGAGGAGGCCGGCAATCGTGCCAACCGCAAAGAAGCGGGCATACTGGGCAAACGACAGCGAACGCGCGCGAATCAGCGCACCCCGGTATCCGTGCTCGGTGCGAGCTTGTTCGTCAACATGCGCGGCGCCGCCGCGGATGTTGATGGATTGGATTCAAGCTGCAGAATGCTCAAGAGGCAGCTTGAGAACATGATTTGCAGACCGAGGATCAAAAGTGTGGTGCTCGGCACGACGATGCGCAGCGACTGCGCCGGATCAAGATGGCCGAAGCCGCTAATCTCCCAGTTGCCGACCGCCAGCACCGCCAGCACGACGCCAACCACGACTGCGGCGGCTCCTGCGAGGAGCCCTATTTCCAGGCGCAGCACACCGCGCAGGCGTGCCACCAGCGGATCCGCCGGCAGGAGGCCGGAGCGAATCGCGTAGGTCTTGGCAAACATGTAGAAAACGATGGCCTGGAAGCCGCACACGATACCGGCAGCGGTGAACACCAAAGTAGTGACGTCGAAGCCGATCCCAAAGGCAAAGCGCGTTCCTGGCAGGATCCACGCCATGCCCGCGACACCCAACAGCAACAACGCAAGCCCCGGATAGAAGAACAGCCAAACGGGGCTGAACAACAGCAGAAAGCGCAGATTGCGCCAGCCGTCGCGCCAGCTGCGCATGTGCGGGGGACGGCTGCGGCCGTCCGGCGACAGCGTCGTCGGCACTTCCGCGATGCGCAGCTTGGCGAGGGTCGCCTTGACGACCATTTCGCTTGCGAACTCCATGCCGGTCTGCTGCAGGCCGAGCGCCATAAACGCCTCGCGCCGGAAGCCGCGCAGCCCGCAGTGAAAATCACCGCAGGGGCTGGAAAAAAACAGCCGCCCGATCGCGGTCAGCACCGGATTGCCGAAATATTTGTGCAGCGGCGGCATCGCATTGGGCTTGATGCCGCCGCGGAAGCGGTTCCCCATGACAAGGTCGTAGCCTTCGCGCAGCTTCGCCACGAACGGATCAAGCGCCGTGAAGTCGTAGCTGTCGTCCGCGTCGCCCATGATGATGAACTTGCCACGCGCGCCTTGGATGCCACCCATCAGCGCGGCCCCATAGCCGCGGGTGGGAATGGCGATGACGCGCGCCCCACAGCTCTGGGCAAGCGCCTGCGAGCCATCGGTGCTGCCGTTGTCGGCGACGACTACCTCGCCGCGGATGTTTGCCCGCTGCAAAAAGCCCATCGCCTTCTGCACACAAGTCTGAATCGTCTCCGCCTCGTTCAAGCACGGCATGAGAATCGTCAGCTCTACGGATTCGACAGCTGCATTCATTCGCTAGTTCTCCAAGATCCGGCGCACTCGCTGCTCATTTGCTCCGCCTGCCGGTTGCTGGTGCGCAAAAACCGAACGCCGGCGGCACCGACACATTGCACTCTTCGGCCGCTGCGCGCACCAGATAAATTGACCATTTGACGGGCATTAGACAACGAAACGCTGGAGTAGTTTTTTTATATTGCGGCCAGCCATTACAGTATGACGGCTCCCTATGCGCACTACTATGAACTGGCGCTCAACTCGTATCAAGGCCGCAGCATAGCCCGCAGCACGCTTATGTAGGCTCGCGGCGTGCATAACTACAGCGGCGCACCAGCATGTTGGACTTTTGTGAACTACGTCTCAGTTGCAGATGAGCATAAGTCGCGCTCAAGCTTGGCGCGCGCCAGCGATTTTGCGCCGCGCCGCGCTGCTTCGGCAACCGCACAGTTGCAGGCCACATGCGCCCGCAGTCGCGGCAGTAATGCGCTTAGTTGAACTTGAGCCGCCCGCTGCTCGGCCCCTTCTGCTTGCACCGCGCGAATCGGGGACGATCCGAGCGCGCAGTGCTTCGGGCATCCTTAAAGCGCGCGCTAACGTTGCAGGCCTGGAAATACGGCGTGCCCGCCTACTATGCGCGGGCGTCGGCGCCGGCAATCTCGCGAAGCCGTGCAAGAGCTGCGCGCATTTTCGCAGCGGCCTTGCCGATCCGTATTATAAATAGCTTTAGGTAAGTTTCGTAAGCTACTGAAATTATGGCGTCCCCAACCGGATTCGAACCGGTGTTACCGCCGTGAAAGGGCGATGTCCTAGGCCTCTAGACGATGGGGACTGCGGGCTGAGCATGGAGCTGACCAAAATCTAAGGTGCGCACGCTCGATGCGCGCGCGGCATCCTAGCAATCGCGGCAAGCCTTGCACAAATCCTCCTCCCGCAGGAGCTCTTTGCTGCCCGCGTGCCTGCGTCGATGTTGCCGCGGCCGGCCGGATGGCGGGGCCAAGAATTGGCTATTATCGTGCGATGGCATTGGCAGCAAGTCTTCATCGAGACCTCGGGCGCTTGGCCAGTCAACCTTTCGACGTCCTGGTCATTGGCGGCGGCGCCTCCGGCGCGGCAACAGCGCGCGAGGCTGCCATACGCGGCTACAGTACGGCGCTCATCGAGCGCGAGGACTTCTCCTCCGGCGCCTCGGCGCACTGCTTCAAGGTCGTGCACGGCGGTATCCGCTACGTCCAGCATGGCGACGTGCGGCGCATGCGCGCCTCCTGCCGCGAGCGCGCCGTGCTGTTGCGGATTGCGCCGCATCTGGTCGCGCCGCTCGCCTTCGTCATTCCGACCTACGGCCAGACGAAGAGCAGCAAGTGGTTTCTCGGCACGGGGATGCTGCTTTACGATGCATTGACGGCGGATCTCAACCGCCACGTCAGCGATCCGGCGCGGCGCATCAAGCGCACGAAATTTTTGGGGCGTGCGGCAACCCTCGCCCTGTTCCCGTCAATCGATCCGCGCGGCCTCACCGGCGCGGCGCTCTTTGAGGACGGGCAAATGTACAATCCGCCGCGCCTCGTCTTGGGGTTTGTCAGCGCGGCGGCCGAGCTCGGGGCGAGCGTTGCAAATTACGTCGAAGCCGAGCGCTTGTTGACTGCGGGTTCGAGCGTCGTCGGCGTGGCCGCGCGCGATCGGCTCGACGGGCGGCGCTTCGAGATCCGCGCGCGACTCGTCATCAATGCGGCAGGACCGTGGGCAGAGGGGCTGCTGCAGCCGCTTGCGCAGCCCTATGGCGCGCCCGGAACCTATTCGCGCGATGCCTGCTTCGTAGTGGCGCGCAAGTATGCAGCCCCGATGGCGCTCGCCGTGCAGGGACGCACGCGCGATTCGGATGCGCTCCTGGCGCGTAACAGCCGCCACCTCTTCCTGGTTCCGTGGCGTGACTGCACCCTGGTCGGCGTCTGGCACGCTGTGGTGCCACGTGCGCCCGACGCGGTCGAACTTCCGCGCCAGGAGCTGCGCGAGTTTATCGACGAGTTCAACTCGAGTTATCCGGCTTTGGGCCTGCAGGAAGCCGACGTGCGCAGGGTCGATTTCGGGCTCGTGCCCTTCGGCGAGGCGTCGCGTCAGAATGGCGGCCTAAGCTTCGGCAAGCAATCGCGCTTGATCGATCACCGCCAGCACGGTGCCGTGAGCGGCCTCATTTCGCTCATCAGCGTGCGCTACACGGTGGCGCGGCGCGACGCGGTGGAGGCCCTCGATCTCGCCGGTCAACAGCTCGGAGGACGCAGGGCGGGCGCCGAATCGAGCCGCCGCCCCCTGCCCGGCGGAGACATCGAGGATTTCTCCAGCGCGCTGCGCGATTTTTCCGCGCGGCGTCCCGGCTGGCTGCCCATTACCGCCGCCGAGGCGCTGCTGCGCAACTACGGCACGCATGCCGCGCACCTACTCGCGCTCGCGGCCAGCGAACCCAGGCTCGCGCGCTGCTTTGCCGGAACCGAGGTCTCCTACGCAGAAGCGCTCTACGCCGTGCGCGCCGAGATGGCGCAGCGCATGACGGACATCGTCCTGCGACGCACCGGCATGGGCACGAACGGGCATCCGGGAGCAAGGGCACTCGATGAAGTGCAGGATCTGCTGCGGCAGGAATTGAACTGGTCCGACGCGCGCGTGGCCGAGGAACGCGCGCTTCTTGAACGGCATTTCGAGCGCTATCTTGCAGCCGCACCATATGCACAGGAGCGCACGGCGCGCAGCGCCTGAGATTTATGCCACCCGAGAATCCTCTGTCGCGCATATTCATCACAGGCGGGTCCGGCTTCATCGGCAGCCGCCTCGCGCTGCGCGCCGTCGAATTGGGGCACGCCGTGAGTGTCGTTACGGCCGTAAACAACGCAACCGAACGCGCGCGCTGTGATGCGCTGGTGAAGGCAGGGATCGCGGTCCAGGAAGCACCGCTCGAGGACTCCTTCGCCCTCGCGCGCGCGCTTATCGCGCACGAGCTCGTGATCCATCTGGCTGCGGCTCAGCATGAAGCTCAGGCGGGCGAGAGTCATTTCCACCAGGTCAACGTCGAGGGAACGCGACGGCTGCTCGGCCTCGCCGCCCGCGCGGGCGTACGCCGCT
>Ga0302326_10003063_pt1 | contig 39750 bp, 34 predicted proteins | sample Palsa_T0_3_FD_202264 | JGI IMG/M metagenome (GOLD analysis project Ga0302326, IMG submission 202264) | Peat permafrost microbial communities from Stordalen Mire near Abisko, Sweden - Palsa_T0_3 | ecosystem: Environmental > Terrestrial > Soil > Palsa > Peat permafrost | place: Sweden: Abisko... | reverse complement strand
TCCCCGAGGGCGGCGGCACCGGCGGCTCGCGCAGCCTGCAGCAGGGCGGCGCGGCGGTGCAGCAGGCCTCGCGGGAGCTCATCGACGTGGCCCGGCAGCGTGCGGCCGACGAGCTGGAGGCCAACCCGGCCGACCTGATCTTCGACGCCGGACGCAGCGCGTTCGCCGTGGCGGGCGACCCGGACGTGTCAGTTCCGCTGGCTAGGCTGGCCGAGGCCGAGCGGCTGTTCGTGCGGGCGGTGTTCAGCGCGCCCGGCGCGACCTTCCCGTTCGGGGCGCACGTGGCGGTCGTCGAGGTGGACACCGAGACCGGCAAGACGGTGCTGCGGCGGGTGGTGACCGTCGACGACGCAGGCACCATCATCAACCCGCTGATCGCCGAGGGCCAGCGGCACGGCGGCATCGCCCAGGGCGCCGCGCAGGCGTTCTTGGAGGAAGTCGTCTACGACGCCGACGGCAACCCGCTGACCTCGAGCCTCGCGGACTACGCGTTCCTGTCGGCCACCGAGGTGCCCAGCTTCGAACTGGCTGACATGGCCACGCCGACCAGCTATAACCCGCTCGGGGCCAAGGGCATCGGGGAGGCCGGCACGATCGGCGCGACCCCGGCGGTGCAGAACGCGATCATCGACGCGGTCGCGCACCTCGGCGTCAGGCACATCGACATGCCGGCCACCCCGCAGCGGGTCTGGCAGGCACTACGGTCAGTTGGCGCCGGCCAGAGCTGAGGTACTGGCGGCTCAGGCGTGCGGGCGGCTGGCGGCGGCTGGGGGCGGCGGATCACCCTGGTAACCCACCGCCCGGTAGTCCGCCTGGTCAGGTCGCGTACTTCATCACGAGATCGCCGACCTGCGGGAGCGCGGCCTGGATGTGCTTGCCGGCGCCGCCGCGGATGGTGCGGTATGCCCTAATGATCGTGGGCCGCTCCGAATTTTGCGCCATGGCATCGGTGACCGAGAGGAGATCCTCGGACACCTCATCGCCTCGCTTGGCCAAGTAGTCTCCGAATTCCGAGCCGCCGGATGTCTCGAAGTCCGTCCAGTAGGGTTCGAGCTTGTCTACCAGCTGCGGAACTATCGCGGTCACGATGTTCTCGTAGTAGCCCGGCGCGAAGCTGTTCACTGCCTTGTAGGCAAGCTTGACCGCGGTTCCGGAGACCCCTGACATGCCCGACACTTGCTGACCGATCAGTGCATGGCAGTCGGCCCTGACCCTCGGCTGGACGTCCGGCTCGAACAGCATGGCCGCAAGAGTGCCTGACATGGGATTCACGTCTCCTCATTACTGGAAGTCACCAATTGGATTCCGTACGCGCACACAACAGCAATACGTTAATAGACGACGAGCGCCCGGCAATGGTTTACAGATATCTGGACCGATTAGTTTTCCGTCGTATTTCCGCTGATCAGAGCGATAAGGGCGCGCCGACACCACGGCCGCCCTGGAATCGGCGAGGGCCCGTGCCAAGACGGACAAGTCACGCTGCGGCAGGTGCACCCGCCACGAGCCTGCTCGGCCGGCTCGACCCGCTCACCGCCCCGCGGCGCACCCAGGCGATGGCCGCCCTGGCGCGAGCAGCTCGACCAAGCCCCGATTCAGGCCGTTCCGGTGAAATCAAGAAAACCCGGAATTTCCGTTTCCGGCAACTCGTCAATGGCCGCTGTAACCGGCAAAGGAATAACCGGCCAGGAGCTTGAAAACTCTCCTCTGAGAATCCTGGCGACCACATTACCGCGCTCGTCGGTCAGCGTCATCTCCGCGCTCACAAGTGAATCCCCCTGCCCATTAACCTGCCAGCGTGCCACCGCCGCGGCGCCTATCCGCGGGTTGATAAAGATCTCGCGCGCTCGGACAAGTTCTGCGCCGGGAACACCAGACTCCGCAACGAGAGCCGAAGCCGCCGGGCCGATGGCCTGCGTCAGGTCGCCTGGAGCTTCCTGATCCCAGCTGACCCAGGCCACGGCCTCTCGCTCCTCCTGCCGCATGGCGATGACTCGCAGGCCCGAATCAGAGCCGGTGTCCGGGGCCACAAACCGCCGACCGGTCCGATCGTCCATGACGACCGGTTGTCGCCTCGGCTCGGCAAGAGCTGGCCCGATGTGAACGGTGCAGATCAGTTCGGCCGATCCCAGCTCATCGCATCTCTCGGCGACAAACTCTGCTTCATTGCCTACCTCGGTCAGTGAGATCCTGACCGTCGACTCGTCATCGCTATGAAGCGGGGCCGACATGGCGAATCCGCGCAGCGCGAATGGTTCCCATCCTTTGGCGACATCCACACAAGAACGGATGATTTCGATCAAAATACCAGCAGACGCGCCACGAAGCTGCCCAGCGCGTGCACCCGGCGGCAGATCGCGCGACCGGATCTCCCATCTCCACAGTCCATAATCACCGGGAAGCACCGGCGAGGGGAGGACGAACGGCGCACTCTCAGGCAAATGCCCTGGTGGCTCGCTCACTTCCATCGAAAGGCGCTCACGCGTCCAAGACCGGTGCGGGAGCGAGGCGACCCGGCCCGGGTCCAGAACATGCGTCCAGTCCACGTTTGCCCCCCGCACGAATGTGAAGGCCGCGACCGATGCCAGCCAGGCATCATCAAGCTCAGCCGCTGGAAGCGTCCCGATCTCGGCAGCGAGCGCGGAATCCGTCACCTCGAGCGCGCCGGCCAACGCCGAGCGGGGACCGAAGTGAAGCATCGCGGCTCCGGATCCGGCCGCTTGTCGCAGCATGACCTCCATCGCGTGGCGGAAGTCAACTGAGGAGACAGTCTGGTCGGCCAATACTGCGGGCCCGAAGGCGATACGCCCCGCGGACGATGCGGCGAACACTGGCGGGCCCGGTGCGAGAGACGGAGTCGAGGCGCCCGTCGTTAGCAGCCGCAGGCTTACCTGCTCGTGGCCGACGCCGACCTGCGGCACCTCGGAGCTCGCCGTCGATTCCGCCAGGCGCACTGTCGCCCGGACGGCTTCAGCAGGCGTGAGCGAGCCCGCAGCGAGGAGTGCCGACATCTCGCCGATGCCCTCGCCGAGAATCGCGACCGGGCAAACACCCCAGGACTGGACGATCTTGGCGAGGCCGGTCTGCAGCACCAGCGTCATCAGCAATTCAAGAGCCTGCGGACTCGGTGCCGGCTGCGCGCCACCATCGCCGAGCAGGCAGATGCCGGCCTCGTGCCGGATGATCTGGTCCATCTGCGCCAGGTGCTCGCTAAACGGACCAGGACGTCCTGCCAGCCGCCTGACGGCCTGCTCTGCGCCAAGGACATGCGGAAACAGGAAGAACGCAGAAAGTATGTCCGTCTCAGGCGCCTGCAGGTAGACGCCCTCCTCCTGCCGCCGCTCAGCAAGCGCCTCAAGCCGTTGCGCAGCCTCCTGCCTTGAGCGGGCGACGACGGCTGCGCGCCGACTCAGGACGGACCGCCGCATGGCCTCCGTGTAGCAGATATCCGTCAGGCTGACCGCCGATCCAGTATCGGTCAGGTACCTGGCGAGATTACCTGCGTGCGATCGCAACGCTTCGTCTGACGAAGCCGAAAGCGGGATCACATAGCGCTTCGGCTCCTGGCTCGGCGGGGAGGGAGCTAGCTCGGGTGCCTCGGTGAGCACAACATGGCACTGGCCGCCACCGAATGAGAGTGCCGTGACACCGGCTATCCGCTGATGCCCAGTTACCGGCCAGGGACCTAGCTCCGTCTGCACTGTTAGTCCGAGCTCGCTAAGCGGAATGGCCGGATTGACCTGACTCAGGTGCAGCGACGGAGGGACCTGGCCGAAATACATGGCGAGCGCCGTCTTGATCAGCCCAGCGACTCCTGCCGCGCTTTCTAGATGGCCAATGTTGGTCTTCACGGAGCCCACTCGGCATGGTTCTCCTGGGCGATCCCGCCCGACGACCGAGCCGAGCGCGGCAGCCTCAATCGGGTCGCCGACCCGAGTGCCGGTCCCGTGCAATTCGATGTAATCTACCTCATGTGGGTCTATGCCAGCCTGGGCGTACGCCCGGCGAAGTAGTGCTTCCTGCCCCTGCCTGCTTGGTCGATTGATCCAGTCCGCCTTGCCCGCATGAGTCAGCACGCTAGACCGGATGACCGCGTAGATTCGGTCACCGCTAGCCAGAGCGCGCGCCAAGGGTTTTATTACGACAAGACCGCATCCCTCGCCCCTGACAAATCCGTCGGCAGAGGCGTCCCAGGTCCTGCAACGGCCCTGCGGCGAGAGGATCGCCGCCTTCGCCATCGCGATGTTCGTGTCCGGTGCGAGGATCAGGTTCACGCCACCCGCGAGTGCGAGGTCAGCCTCGCCATCCCAGATTGACCTGCAGGCCAGGTGAACCGAGGCCAGAGAGGAAGCGCATTGCAGGTCTACGGCTACGCTGGGGCCGTTCAGGTTGAGGAAGTACGAGATCCGGTTCGCCGCATAGGCGAATGAATTCGCATTGGCGTGATACCCTTCCAGGCGCAGGTAATCGCGCGCCGCGAGCTTTGCATAATCATTCCACATGATACCGATAAATACTGCCGTGGCGGAGCCAGAAAGGTGTTCCGCCGGAATTCCCGCATCCTCAAATGCTTCCCACGCAACCTCCAGGAGCAGGCGATGCTGCGGGTCCATCAACTTCGCCTCTCGCGGCGTTATGCGAAACGCTCTCCAGTCAAATTCGGTTACCGCGTCAAGGTATCCACCCGAGTGACTCATGGTCTTTCCCGGCCGACGCGGATCCGGGTCAAAATACCGGTCTAGCCCCCAACGATCTTTCGGCGTTTCGGTAACTGCGTCGGTGCCAGACGTCAGGAGATCCCAGTAACTCAGTGTGTCCGCCGCGCCAGGCAAGCGGCAGCCCATTCCCACGATCGCGAGCGGAGCCTCACTTCTGGGCACTCCGGTCGCCGGGTCTCCCGGACCATCCTGAAGATGCCTCCGGTGGGCTGAGCTAGTCTCATCTGTCATGACGCTGGTTGCCTTTCAGGCGAGCAATATCGACGTGCGCGATCAGGTTGGCGGCGCGTCTGGCGGGGACGTGCTCTGCGAGTGGGCTTCCGGTACTACCTCGCTGCCCACGTCGCGCGCCTGTTTCACAGTTACGCCTGGCCGGATGCGCGTCAGGTAGCTGGCGAACGCCGCGAGGTTCACCACGTTCGCGGCGGTCACAGCGGACTGATCGACTTTGAACCCAAATTGAACTCGGACGAACGCCAAGAGCCTAGCCATGGAAATAGAATCAACAATACCCCACTCCAGGAGTGGGGTAAATTCGTCGAAACCAGCATCGCGCCCATCAAGCAACTCGTTTACGATAAAATTCTTGAGCGGCGTAAGGAATGCCCCACCATCCTCACTATTCATTACCAAGATCCTTTAGTCGCGCCCGGTCAACCTTGCCGTTAGGCGTTCGCGGAAATTCTCGCAGGTAACGTACCGCGTCGATTATCATGTATCTCGGCAGGTTTTCAGCGCAATATCGCTTGAGCGCGAGGAGCGTCGGCTCGCTGGCCCCGGCCCGCACGAAAGCCACCAGCCTGGCCTCAATCCCGGAGCCGATCGCGATCACCGCCACTTCCGTCACCGCGGGGTGCGTCAGCAGGGTCGCCTCAATCTCGCCTAGCTCTATGCGGTGGCCCCGTACCTTCACCATCTGGTCCTGCCGCCCGACGTAGCGGAGGTCACCAGTCGGCAGTACCTCCACCATGTCGCCGGTGGAGAACCGCTGCCCAGCTGCCAGTTCGCTCCCCCAGTAGCCGAGCGATACCGTAGGCCCCTCGCAGACGAGCATTCCCCGCTCGCCCACGCGAGCCTGACCGCCATCTTCTCGGACCACGGACACGTTGTTCCCGCACACGGCCGTCCCGATGGGGACGGCACAGTCCGGTCCTGTCAGCCAGCCGCTGACTTCGAACGCGGTGCACACGTTCGTCTCTGTCGGCCCGTACCAGTTGAGTAGCCGTACCAGCGGGAGTGCTCGGTGCATGCGGAACAAGGAATTCGGAGGGAATACCTCGCCGGCGAAGATGACGGTGCGCAGTGAGCGAGGCGCTTGCTCAAGCAAGCCGCCCTGCTCTGCCATCAAGACTAGTGCCGACGGCACCGAGTACCAGATCGAGACATCGTTGTTGCTGATCAAGTCGACCAAGGCGCCCGGCAGGAACGCGAGAGATTCTGGCACGATAACGAGCTGCGCGCCCGCCAAGTACGTCGCGTAGATATCGAAGACCGATAGATCGAAATGGAAAGCTGAATGACTTGATACTCGGTCTCGTGGCGAAAGGCCGACTTCGGCGGCGGCCCACTCGACAAATGCGAGGGCATTGCGGTGGGAGAGGCAGACGCCTTTGGGAAGCCCTGTCGACCCGGACGTATACAAGATGTAGGCAAGGTCGTCGGCCTTCCGGTCCGGATCGGGTATAGGCTGCACCGATCGCATGGATGAAAAGTCCGTCGTTGGCTCTAGCGTGGGTACGCCGATGTCCGCCGGCGGCCGCTCCGTGATCACTGCCGACATTGAGCAATCAGCGACGACAGCTCGTACCCTACTAAGCGGGCTCAGCGGATCAAGCGGCACGTACGCGGCACCAACCCGGAGAATGGCCTGCATCGCGGCCAGGCTGTCGAACCCCTTCGGCAGCAAGATCCCGACTCGGTCACCAGGCTTTACTTTCAGGTCGAGCAGCGCATGCCCCATCTGGTTGGCCCGGGCATCTAGCTCCGCATAGGAGTGTTCGCCAGCCTTGTCGTGCACGACCGGAGCATCGGGTCGGCAAGCGGCCATTCGCGTAAGCAGTTGGTGCAGCATCACAACCCGAGGCTCCTCGCGAGGATGTCACGCTGCACCCCGGACACACCTGAGAAGATCGTGGCCGGGAGCGCGTCCCACACAGCCGACCCGACCGGGCAGTCGGAGCGTGTCCCGGTTGACCCGAATAGCTGCACCGCATCGATCGCCGATTGCACGGCACCCTCGCTGACAGCCAGCTTCGCCATCGCGATCTCAGCGACCGCGTCCTCGCCATTGTCCTTCAGCCAGCAGGCGCGATAAAGGAGCAGGCGCGCCGCTTCCAGTCGCAGCTTCATGTCGGCGACGCGGTGGGCTACCGTCTGCATCCGTGCGAGTACATGGCCGAACTGGCGGCGCGTCTTCACATGGTGCAGCACAGCATCCAGTTGACGGTCCATCTGGCCCAGATACATGGCGAACAGGCAAGATCGCTCCCACGCCATCGAGGATTGAAACACCGCGGCGCCCTGGCCCTCCGCGCCAACTCGGTTGGCCGCGCTGATCAGGCAGCCGTGGAACCCGACGCTGGCAGCCGGCGCTGAATACAGTCCGCGCTTCTCAAACGCCTCCCCAATGTCGACCCCCGGCGTATCCCTGTCGACAACGAAGGCCGTTACGCCAAGGTAGCCATCCGCCGGGTTCGTGACGGCGTACACGAGGAAACACCCCGCGAGCGGCGCGTTCGTCACATACGACTTCGTGCCCGTGATCTTGTACATGTCGCCTTCACAGGCGGCACGGGTCGTCATGGCGGAGACATCTGATCCCGCAGCGAGTTCGGTGATCGCGTTCGCGCCTACTAGCGATCCGTCGGCGAGGCGCTTGAGGTAGCGCTCGTGCAGTTCCGGGCTACCGTACTCGGCGACCGGCATCGCGCAGGCGAAAAGATGGGCGCAAGCCGAGAAGAGGAGGCCCATGTCGTCGCAGCCGTATGCGAAGCCCTCGACCGCCCGCGCCGTTGTTTGCGCGTCAAAGCCTTCGCCGCCGTACGCGACAGGGATGCAAAGGCGCACGATCCCAGCGCGGGCAAGAAGCGCCCAGTCGGCCATGTCGATGGTGCGAAGGTGGCCCGTCGCTGACCCCCTCGTGTGCGCACGACCGAAGTCGCACGCGGCCGAGTAGGCCGTCGATTGCAGCACAGTCCAAGCGAAGTCCACCAGGCCCCACCCCACCCCTTCGTGACCTCAGCTTAGCCTGGCTCGCCTGCTGCGTTTATCAGATGGATCAATACCGTGAGATATCCGGTTCGCGAGCAGTCGCCTCGATCCACTCGATCGGTCGCGGAAATGACATCCACTGGGTCGACAGCGGGAGTAGCCGGATCATCCGGTGGTGCGCCGATCGGCTTCTATTGTGTGACGATCGGCTTCTATCAGATTAGGTCGCAGGCGCGTCGGACGACGAGCTGGATCACCTGCTCTTGAATAGCGGCGTCTTCCAGGCCGTGGACCGGGCCGTCGAACACGGTCCAGGCCAGGCCAGCCGGGCGACCGCCCTGCAGCAGCCGGATAGCCCGCGAGGCGTCCGGGTCACCTTCGACTCGTGCCAGGTTACCGTCGCGGGTCCCGAAGACGACCTCGACGTGACTTCCGTTCGTGATGAGACGAGCAAGTTCGCTCTCCAGAAGCAGGCCGCGGCCTGGGCTGGTGCCGGCAGCCGGCTCCGGTGTGCTGCTCGGCGGGGTGTGCGTGGCGAGCCGGCTGAGTTTGATCGTCGCCTTGGTCTTGGCGAGGGACGCGTGCCGGGCAACGTACCAGCGCCGGTACTCGCGATTGGTGGCGACGATGCGCAACGTCGGGAGGTTGACGACTTCGCCGATCCGCTCACGCAGGGTCGCCATACGTCCCCCGCCGGGCGGGACGAGCGGAGGGCTCAACAGAATCATCCCGGCGATATCTCCCCGGGCCGCGCCCGCAACGACGCTAGGAACCGCGCCGAAGCAACTCCCGACCACCAGCAGCCGACGGCAGCCGAGGGCCCGCAGAGCGTCCATGGCCGCCGCGGCGTCGGTGACCGGCTGCCCGGCCAGCTCCAGGACAAACTTCCCGGAGCTCTCGCCGGTGCCCGCGAAGTCGAATCTCAGCGAGGGGATCCCCTCGCGCGCCAGGCGTCTCGTGATGCTCGTCCACACCCCGTTGCGGTGGGCGGAGAAGTTGTTGGCCCCGCTGTGCGCGAGGACCACGCCGATGTCCGCCCGTGAGGTGACGGGCGAGGTACGGACGGCGAACACGGTTTCGGTTCCCGACTGCAGGTACATAGCGGTTTCGGCAAACGTATCAGGAGAGGCCACCTGCACCTGTGAGCTCATTCGCCGTTCCTCCATGAACTCAGCAGCCAGTCGCGGGCATCCGCCACGAGCTGCTCCTCGGCGGCTAGTACGGAGGCCGCGGCCGCTGCTCCATCGGGGATGAAATACGGATCCTCAGCGAGCTTGGCCGGCTGGACGTCGACGAGACAGCCGCCTGCCTTCCAGTCCGCGACTAGTCGCTCCACGCCAGCCGCCCGGGACCCGCGGAAGGGCTGGACGAGAATCCGGCGAGGGTGCCGGGGCAACGTTTCGGTCAGGCGAGACACGATCAGGGAGTCGTACAAACTGGCGGCAAGCGTGAATCCCATAACGTCGACGTGCCCCTCGTTGGCCAGCCTGGCCAGCAACTCATCGGTAGTGCCGGGCCGGGCTCCGCCGACTCGGGTGGCAGCGACCAAGCGGGCGCGGAAGAAGTCCCGGCAGAAGTGCGCACCGTCAACGACCGGCTTCCACAGCAGCAGCGGTGCCTCCGGGTGGGCGAGCAGGGCTCCAGACGCGACCAGGGACCCCACGCCAACGCCCAGGAACGCGACACGGCTGACCGACGTCAACCGTCGAGCCGCCAGGGTCACGTCGAGCGCGTCACGGCTAAACGCATCCAAGGATGCCGACCCCGGCGCGCTGTTGCCGAAACCGCGGTAGTGGAATCGGGCGACGGCAAATCCCGCAGACGCGAGCATGCGCGCTAGGCGGACTTCTCGCCGGTAATCCGTGTGTTGCTCCCCGAACAGCGAGCTGCACACCGTCAGCGAGCCGAACGGCGGCCGGTCAACCGGTCGATGCAGCACCACGAATAGGGCACCGTCGGGACGCGCGAGGAAGCCCGCATCTTCCTGGACCGTGCCGACGATCGTCCGGGCCGAGTTGGCCAGGCTTACGTCGCCGGAACCAGGCGGGCCATCCGGTTCGACCGCGACGTCAGCGTGCGGCTTTCCGCGTGACGTTTCCACCGGCAGGTTTCCGCCCGTTGTCACGGTGGTTAGCCGTCCAACTTATCCGGCTTATCCGGCCACTGGTGCACCACGCGCAGCTTCCCCGTCCGGAAGGCTTCGGCAGCTGACGACCGCCGAAGCTTCCCAGACGTGGTCTTCGGGATCGTCCCACGCCGGATCAGGACGATCGCGTCAGCGGTGATACCGTGCTCCTCGATCACCAGACGGCGAATCTTCTCGACGATGAGCTTCGGGTCCCCCTTGCTGTTCGCCTCGACTTCCTGGATCAGGACCACCAGTTCCTCAGAGTCGGTAGGCACAGAAACGGCCACGCCGCCATGGGGAAGCAAGGTGGGATCAGCGGCCTCCATCGTCTGTTCGATGTCCTGCGGGTAGTGGTTACGGCCGCGGATAATAAGCAGATCCTTCAGTCGACCGGTCACGTACAGCTCGCCCTGCCATAGCACGCCGAGGTCCCCGCTACGCAACGTGCCGTCGGGAAAGATGTCCGCACTCAGGGCTGGACGCTGCCAGTAGCCATCGCAGACTTGCGGGCCGCTGACCCAGATCTCGCCTACGATGCCGTCATCCACCCGCTCGCCGGTCGCCGGATCGCGGATTGTCACGGTCGTCCCGCGGGCGGGGGGCCCGCAGGAGATGAGCGGTTGGCCGAGCGCCGTGGCCGCGGGAACGAACCGCCCCTGGGAGAGTTGCTCAGGATCGACCCACATCGTCGACCCGGGCCCGCGTTGCCGCGTAGCCACCAGGAGCACAGCCTCCGCAAGGCCGTAGCCTGCCCAAAGCGAGCGCGGCCGGAAGCCGCAGTCCGCGAACTTCCGAGCGAATTCCACAAAAGTCTGTTCCTTTATGGGCTCGGAGCCGTTGCCCGCCACGGTCCAGCCGCTCAGGTCGATTCCGTCGAGGTCATGGATACGACGGACACACATGTCGTATGCAAAGTTCGGCGCCCACGCGAAATCCGCACGATAATGGGTGATCGCCTTCAGCCATCGTTCCGGGCGACGCAGAAACGCCTCTGGAGACATCTGAACCGTCGGGAATCCACCTACCAGCGGGGCGAGAATCGTCGCGATGAGGCCCATGTCATGGAACGGTGGCAACCAGCTGCAGGCAACGGTGTTTTTATTCAGCTGGCAGACTTCCAGGATCATCTGAATGTTCGCCATCAGGGCGCCGTGGGTCACCCGGACGCCCCGGGGGTCGGACGTGGAGCCGGACGTGTACTGAAGGAAGGCGACGTCCTCAGGAATTACGTCGACCGGCGCATAGGCGTCGATGGAACTGGCGGACTTGTCGGTGAACACCCAGGACCAGGCCGCGTACTCCTCTTCGGGAAATTGCAAAAGGGGAACGAGGTGGGACGTAGTCAACACCGCCGTCGCGCTGGCGTCGTTCAGCATGCCGAGGAGCCGCTCCTTGCCCCTGGTGCCCATAAACGGACTCGGCGGATAGGCGGGTACGGCGATCGCTCCGGCATAGATGCACCCCAGGAACCCCACGATCATGTGCCGACCCGGCGTATGGCAAAGCATGACCCGATCACCAGGTCGCACACCCGTCATCTGCAGATCGGCAGCCACTGCGCGGGCCGCGCGGTCGAGCTCGGCGAACGAGCAGGTGTCGGCCCCCTCCGGCTCACCGTCGACGAGAAAGGTGAGGGCCGGCCGATCCCCCTCCGTGGCGAAGGTCCGCTGGACCTCGCCGAGCAAGGTCTGCCCTACGGTAATTCCCATGGTCATTTCGGTACCCTAACCAACTAAGCATCCTGGCTTCAACAGTTCGTCGCACTGCCTCGTAGCAGTGAGAGTAGGTGAGTGCCGTCACCGGTACCCGGCTGTCCGCCTGCGCAGGGCGAGCAGAATCACGCCAAGGCTCCCGGCCGCGACTAGCGCGCAGCAGACGATCAAGACGGTCGGGGTACCGTACGGGCTTGCTGGGGTGCCGCTGGGAGTCACCAGTGCCACCTGCGGGAGGCCGAGTTGATGGCCGAGAAACTTCGAGATGGCCGGGCTGACAGTCGGCAGGTAGGCCTCACCGTGCTGGCTGCCGGGGATGATCGTCACCTGTTCCGGCACTCCGGCGGACCGCAGCAGATCGCCCATCTCGGTGGCCTGGCTGCGGGGGATCAGCTCATCGGAGGAGTTGAAGATCTGGAACGCCGGGGCCTGCGCGGTCACATGATTGCTGGGCGAGGCTTCCCGGAGCAGCTGGGACGAGCAGTGCCCGGTAGGACACCCGAGGAAGTTGAACAGGGTGGCGAACGCGGACGGGGCGGGATCCTGCGGCTGCTGCGGGCAGGACGGCCGGTAACCGCACACGGCAACCCGGGCGCGGATCATCTTGTCAATTGACACGAAGTCCAGCGGTGCCGACAACGTGACCACGGCCTTGATCGGCCGCCCCGGGAGGCCGCTGTCGAGCAGGCCGGCCTGGGCCGCGAGGTAGGCGCCGGCGGAGAACCCGACCAGCGCCAGCCGGTGCGGGTCACCCCCGTACCGGCTGGCGTTCGCGATGCTCCACTGGATCGCGCGCTGGATCTCCTGCACCTGCTCGGGATAGCCGGGATGAGCCGGCGTGGACAGGGTGTAATTGACGCTGACGGTAACGAATCCGGTCGAGGCCAGCGCCTGGGCGTAGGGATCGGTCGCTTGCTTGTCGCCGGTGTCCCAGGAGCCGCCATGGATCACGATCACCACGGGGGCCGGTCCTTTAGCCGCGGTCGGGGAAAAGAGGTCCGCGGTGACAGGGAGCCCTTGGGCCGACTGTCCGTAGACCACGTTCAGGTGCGTCCGGGCCGGGGCCGGGGCCGGTGTGGGGGTGGCGGACGCGGACGCGTGACCCGCGGAACAGGCGGAGACGACCGCCAGCAGTCCAGCCACCACCCCGGCTCGGAACGCGCACCGGATAAAGGCGATCACGAGCGACTGAGCTTTCTGTCTTCGTTGGCGGTCACCGAAGGTACAGTGAGTGCACCTTTGCCGTCGAGGAGCCGGACGACGTCGGCGACGGTGGCGAAATTCTCCGGTATGAACTCGTCGTCCCGAATTTGGACGCCAAATGTATCCTCGGTGAAAGCGGCCAGTTCCAGCAGAGAGGCCGAGTCTATCGCTTCTATCAGCCGCACTGGCTGGCTCCCGATGAAGTCCGTGACCGGTCCGTGATAGTCCAGCTGAGTGACGATGAAGCTGGCGATCCGGAGGGCTGCTTCGTCTGACGCTTCGATCGACATAGGTCGAGTGCTCCACCGTTCCGATGACTGTGGGTATCTGTCCAAGCTAGTCACGGGCCATGCTTGCCCATCAAGGAAAGAGGCTTCATCGAGCTGGCGCATTCCGGTCGGCCTTGACAAGCACGAATTGCCAGGCCCAGGGGAATACTAGCATCAGCGGCGCTGCCATGCGGGCGACCGGGCGGGCACGCCGGGGAATGGCCTCGGGCGGGTAGTTGAACGGGTTAGTGTGGGCGACCCGGAAACCTGACAGAACCGCATGGCGCTGCAGATGTCGCATCGTAACGACGAAGAAGTCATGTTCCCACGGAACCCGGGACAGCCGCCAGTAGCGTCGCTGCAAGGTGATCGGAAGGTAACCCATGAACGGAAGCCGGCTGTGGGATTCGATCGGGAAGTACGGGTTGGGAATCTGCCCGGCGAGGACCCCTCCCGGTCGCAGCACCCGGTAGATCTCGTCCAGCGATCGCTGCCGGGCATCCGGAGGAATGTGCTCGAAAACATTCGCGAAGACCGCCGCGTCGAAATATGCGTCCGGGTAGGGGATGCTGTCCGCCCGGCCTGGGCCGATCGGCGCACCCTTCACGGTGGATGAGTTCTCCTCCAGGATCGGGTCGATTCCTATCCAGCTCAGCCCGGTCTTCTCGGTTATCTGGTCGATGAGGCCACCTACCTGGCAGCCGATGTCCAGACCCTGGCCGCCTGGTGCGGACAGGTTGTCCCGGATCAGTCCGGCCAGGCTGTCGGCTAGCACGCGGCCACGAACGGCCCACTCCACCGGGGACTGCATCAGCCCGGTAGCGGCCAGGGGATCCTCGTGTCTACGCACCTCTTGCTCCTGTGAACTGATTGATCGAGTGAGCTCTGATCCGGTGACCTGAGATCCGTCCACCGCCTGCCCCGTTGCCGCGGCGTGGAGTGAGCCAGCCGACGGCTCGTCTGCCCATCACCCGGAGGATCGCTCCCCGCGGCCCGCGGAACGTGCCGCGATCCCACCCCGGGCCAAGCTTGCCACGCTTCTGCCGGAAGCGCCACCAAACTGGGCTAAAACGCCCCTGTCTGCAACGCCCCCGTCTGCATATTTGCAACCGCCTACCGTTTTTTACGCGACACGCCGAGGATCTGGCGCAACTCCGCTGGAACTCCAGAAGGCCTTCAACGTCGATGAGTCTCTGCCCGTTTACGCAGTGTTTACAGAGATTAACCGTTTACACACCTTTCCCACGGGTTCGTCCTGAGGCATAATTTGAGGCTATTAAGTCACTTCGACAGCATTACTGTACTTCACTATGTTAACCATGGCAGACTACCTCGAAGCGCGGCAGGCAGGCAGGCAGACTACCTCGAAGCGCGGCAGGCAGTCTGTGCCCCGTGACGGGACGGGACGTGGGTGGGACTAGTGGGTGGGACTAGGGGTGGGAGCGGCATGCGCAGTGGAGAACGTCTACGTTGGACCGAGGAAGCCCGCCTCGCCCGGGCGAGCGGGCAGCCCGGCGAGTGCCTGCAGATCCGCGTGCTGGCACCACGCATAGATCTCGACCCGGCTGGCCCGACGGTGTCGGTCGTCATACCTGCGCTCAACGAGGCGAGGAACCTGCCGTGGCTCGCGGCCCGGATGCCAGCAGGAGTGGCTGAGATCATTCTCGCCGACGGGCACTCGACGGATGACACGATCACGATCGCACAGTCCCTGTGGCCGCATGTCCGCATCGTCCACCAGAACCGACGAGGCAAGGGGAACGCGCTCGCGTGCGCCTTTGCCGCGGCTACCGGCGAAGTCATCGTCATGATCGACGCCGACGGCTCGATGGATCCGGGTGAGATCCCGTATTTTGTCGCCGCGCTGGTCCGAGGGGCCGACTATGCCAAGGGCAGCCGATTCACGCCGGGCGGCGGCTCTTCCGATATCACCCGGTTCCGAGCGGCCGGCAATCACGTGCTCAACGCCCTGACCGCGCTTGTTCACCGGACCTCGTACACCGACCTGTGCTACGGCTTCAATGCCTTCTGGCGCCGCGTCCTCCCGGTTCTGGCTTTGGAGGCGGGCGGCGATGGGCAACGGCGCTGGGGGGACGGTTTCGAAGTCGAAACCTTGATCAACATCCGGGTGCACAGCGCCGGGCTCAAGGTGACCGAGGTGCCGTCGTTCGAGAGATCCCGGCTGTACGGGGCGAGCAACCTGCACGCGATCTCGGACGGCTGGCGGGTGCTGTCGATCATCGCCCGCGAGAGTCGTGCGCTTCGGAAAAGCCCCCATATGCGTACCCGCGCGCTGGCGGAGCTGCTGAAAGAGGAGCGCGCCAACGCCTTGCGCGCCGAGCACGAGCATTCGGGTGTCGTGCTCACCGAGGAGGAGTCAGCGCTACGCCTGGTAGAAACACAGCTTCCCGGCTCAGAGAGCAAGGTCATCGACTTCCGTGATACCTCCGAGGCGGGTCGTCGATCGGGCCGACTCGCCAGGGGTTAGCGGGCCGTGCGTCCCGCCGTAACGCGGGGTGAGGGTGCCCCGAAGGGTGCTGGCGCGCCCGAGCTATTCTCCTCCGTGGCAGAGGCCGGCCCGGAGGAGGATGGTGGCGAGCTCAAGGTGTGTGTCGTAGGATCAGGCAGGAGGTTCGTCAGCGGAATCAGCTACTACACCTATTTTTCCGCCTGCGCTCTCAACCAGCGCTACGACGTCGTAGCTATCCTTATGCGGCACTTGATACCAAGCCGCTGGTATCCCGGTCGGCAACGGGTCGGCCAGAGCGTGATGGCCTATGACCTGTCGGCCGAAGTGCCGACGTTTGACGGCGTCGACTGGTGGGGCTGGCCGTCGGTGCCGCGGGCGCTTTCCTTCCTTCGTTCACAGCGACCGCATGTGCTGATCTTCCAATGGTGGTCCGCCTCGGTTCTGCCCTGGTACCTGCTGCTGGCAAGGCAGGCCGTTCGGCGCGGGAGCGTCGTGGTCATGGAACTTCACGAGGATCTGGACACCGGGGAGGCGAGAGTCCCGCTCGTCGGCTGGTTCGCGCGGCACGGCCTCAAGGCTTTGTGCCGACGGGCATCCGTCCTGATCGTCCACTCCACCTGGGACCGAGACCGAATGTCGGCGTCCCTCGGTATCAGCCCCGAACAGTTCCGCGTGATTCCGCACGGCCCGTATCCGATACTCGACGCCGCGCCGGACGACACGGCCGGCTCGCCGCGGGTTCGGTCCCTTCGCGAGGGGCCGGAGCTGACCGTGCTCTTCTTCGGGACCATCCGGCCGTACAAGGGGCTGGAGCACCTGATCCAGGCTTTCGAGCAGGTCCGGCGAGATTCGGTTCCATGCAAGCTGGTGGTGGTCGGGGAGACGTGGGAAGGATGGACGCTTCCCCTCGAGCTTATCGAGAGCAGCCCGTACCGCAACGACATCGAGTTGGTCAACCGGTATGTGACCGACCAGGAGGCGGCTGACTTCTTCCGGCGCGCTGATATCGTCGCGTTGCCGTACCTCCGTTCGTCGGCCAGCGGACCGCTCGCGATCGCCCAGGCCTGCGGTTTGCCCGTCGTGGTGACCGCAGTCGGCGGACTAGTGGAAGCCGCGGCCGACTACACCGGAGCGGTCCTGGTCCGGCCGAGCGACCCTGACGACCTCGCCCGGGGACTGCTCGCCGCGGCTGACCTGCGCGGTCGCACGCATGCGGGCACAGTCACCTGGGACGCCGTGGTGCAGTCGTATGCGGACATCTTCGCCGCTGTGGTGCCGCCCGCCGCTCAGGGCCCGAGGCGCCGGCGACCGTCCGATCGGGGTGAAGGGACGTTCTCCCTCCCGAAATCGCTAAACTCTTGCTAAACCGTTCCCGGCCAGGACGAGGGGCGCCGTCCGGGCAGCACGAAACATCCTGGAGTTCTAGCATGCGATTGTTCCGATGGCCGGCGCCCGTGGATCTCCGGGAAGACAGTCCGCCGGGCCTGAGCGACCCGCCGGGCCTGAGCGACCCGCCGGGCCTGAGCGACCCGCCGGGCCTGAGCGACCCGCCGGGCCTGAGCGACCCGCTGGGAGAGGTCACGGCGGCCGTCCTCGTCACCGTCGGCGTCCTCTTGGTGATCTGGGCGTACCGCAAAGCGCCAACCGCCAGTATCCACTCCTACGACCCCATCTTCTGGGCAGGAATGATACTCGTTTACCTGACGGTCATGTGGCGCGCGGTATGGGGCCGCTATGCAGTTCTCTGGCTTGGATTGCTCGGACTCTTCACCCTGTTGCCGAAGTTCTTGATGAGCCCGAGTAACCCCATCTACTTCGACGAGATTGCTCACTTCGCCCTACTGCGGAACGTCATTTCGTCCGGCCGGATCTTCCAGTACACGCCGTTGCTGCCGATCGGGAAGTTTTACCCGGGCATGGAGAGCATCGCGGCCTCGATCCACTGGCTGACCGGCCTTTCCGCGTGGGACTCGGCCCTGACCCTGATTGCCGTGGTGCACTGCCTGCTGCTGGTCCAGATCTACTACATAGCACGAGCCCTGTCAGTTCGCCATCGGTGGGCGGTGGTGGCCGCCATGGTTTACGCCACCAATCCCAGTTTCGTCTACGAGGACGTTCAGTTCGCTTACGAGTCCGTTGCGATCCTGCTCATGCTGACGATCGTCCGCCTGTACGCGGAATCGCTGGCGGCGGAGCGTTCCGGCAGCCGCACCTGGACCCAGAGCCTATCGACGTCACTCCTGATCGCGGTGATCTGCTTCGGCTGTGTGGTGACGCACCATCTCACCAGCCTGACCGGCTTCGTCTTGCTCTTGCTGGGCGCGCTCCTGCTCAAGCCGATGGCCGGGTTCGTCGACCGCAAGGGTGGCTGGCGCCGGTTGTTCGTCAGGTGGACGCCAGTGCTGACGTTTGGGGGATGCCTGAGCTTGTGGGTCGCCTTCGTCGCGCCAGGAACGGTGCCCTACCTCTTCCCGCACGTGGACATCCCCCTGCCAGAGCTTCTCGCGTTGGTGGGGATCGGCCACAGCGCCAAGGCCGGTGCACTGCGTTCGCTCTTTAGCCAGTCCACTGCCCCTGGCTACGAGCGAGTCGCAGCAATAGCCGCGCCTGCCCTGATCTCGATCACGCTCCTGTTCGCGGTGATTCGCTGGCTGTGGAAGCGCCGCCTCCGGTCGAACTTCCTGTGGACCTTCGTGCTGTCGGCGACCTACCTCGTGAGTCTTCCACTGACGCTTCTCGCCGAGGGGGCGGCAGGAGCGCACCGTACCTGGGCCTCGACGTTCGTCGGGGTCAGCCTGCTGCCAGCGGCTCTGGTCATCTTGTTCGAGCTAGACCAGCGCAGGCAGTGGGCCAAGCTTACGGCCGCGACGGCAGGCGCGGCCGCGCTCGTGGTGCTGCTCGTCGGGAACATCGCAGCGGGTACGCCGATCGACTACCGATTCCCTGGGCCCTACGAATTCGGCTCTGATACTCTCAGCGTCACCCCCGAGACCCTTCGCCTTGCACAGTGGGTCCAGGTGCATCTGGCCCCCGGGGCAGGGATAGTAACAGATCGCTATACCGCACTAGCACTTACAGCTCATACCGACGTCGTCACCCCGCTACAGGTGCCCGGTCTGCCGATTGCGGGCATCTGGTATAACCGCCGCCCGCCAGCACCGTCTCTCATGTCCGCCCTGCAGTCTCAGGGAGACGACTACCTAGCCATCGACGTCCGCGTGACCCAATACAGCGCGAAAGATGGGCCTCTGTTTGTCCCAGGCCTACCGTCGCTGGTCCCGTCGCAGAACATCACCCGGATGGCGCACTGGCCATGGCTGCTGCTCATGTACTCCTCACCGCATTATCGACTGTATAAGGTTGATTACAACGCGTACTACGTGTGGTACCCCTTCCATGCCAAGGATCAGTGACGTGCCGCAGGGACTCAGTGATATGCCGGGCGGGCTCCGGGACGCGAAGCACGGCCGGCGTACTCGCCTGCAGGCGGCACTCGACCCCGGACTCCTGGTCGTCGGTGCCGCCCTGCTAATGTGCGCCCCGGCCCTGCCTGGGGGCTCGCGGCTCGTTGTCCTGCCGGCGCTGCTGCTGGCCCCGGGTTATGCGTTCCTGCGTCTGCTAGGGCAGACCTCCGGCGCGCGGTCGGTCTCGATAGCAGTACCGGTATCGCTCGTGCTCGACATCTGTGCGTCGCTAGTTCTCGATGTCAGCGGCATTCGGCTCGGCCCACTCTCGCTCGGATGGATGCTGGGCGCGGTCACAGCCCTTTTCCTGGCCGGCTCGTATGGCCGCCAGCTAGTCGGTGGACTGGGGAGCCTACATCGGAGAACACCGCTCGACAACCGGGATCTGGTCGAGCGCGATGCTACCCTAGGTGAGCGAAGGTGACCCAACGATGACGAACGGAGTCATGGTCGTTGGCATGCATCGCAGCGGCACATCGGCAGTAACCAGGGTGGTTAACCTCCTGGGCGTTCCGCTCGGCCGAGCGGACGACATCTACTCAGCGGAAGACAACCCTAGCGGGCACTGGGAGAGCCGCACACTGTGCGCGCTCAATGATGCGATCTTGCAAGTTTTCGGCGGTTTTGACATGAGCATGCCGCCGATGCCCCGCTCATGGCTGCGGTCACGACGCGCCGAACAACTCCGGTCCGTGATGCGGGCCACCTTCGACGACGTCTACCAAGGCGAGCGGTGGCTGTGGAAGGACCCGCGAATCTGTCTGACTCTCCCGCTCTGGCGGCAGGTTCTGAACGATTTCTGCGTCGTCTTCGTCGTCCGGGATGCCGAAGCGGTGATGCGCTCGTTGCACCGTCGAGAGGGCGGGGGCTACCCGCTCTTTTACTGCTACGCGCTGTGGGACGATTACAACCGCCGCGCTGTCGCAGGATCGTTCGGGTTGCCCGTCGTCACAGTCGACTTCGACTCCATGCTGGAAGATCCGCTTCACCACGTGAAGCTTCTTTCCGAGGGCCTGTCCTCCGTTGGCGTTCAGCTCAACGGCGAGATCGATACCGCGGCCGCCTCCCTGCGCCGGCCGGCCGGTGCCTTCCGGCCGACCGGTGCCGGCCGCGGTCAACGACTAGCCACCGCGCTGAAAAGCGGGCCGGCCGCCAGTCACAGTTTTCGACCGGGCCCCCTACCGGGCCAGCCATGGTGGGTACGGCCCACGCTACGGGCCGGACGTTCTTGGCTCGCCATCCGAGAGCGCTGGGTGGACGGTGTGTGGGGCTCCGGCGGGAGTCCTATGGAGAGCGACGGGGTTCGATGAAGGGCTGAGGCCTGCTGGCTGCCCGGGTAGCTGTCCGACCGGGTGTCTCTTGTATGAGCGGGGAGCGACTTTGGACGACACGGCATCGGGCGACCACCGGGCAGCGACCGATGTTCTGCGTGGGATGTTCAGCCGGGATTTCGTCTACCTTGGGGTATCTGTCCTGCAGGTGATCCTCTCCACGGGGATAACGCCTATCTTGACCCGGCGCGTCAGCGCGGCTCAGTTCGGGCAGTTCGCGCTGGCCATCGCGGTGATGCAGATCCTAGGGCCGATCTTCAGCTTCGGACTCCCGTTCGCGACGCAGAAGGTATTCGCAGGGGAGGACGGCGATCGCCGGGCTCGCCAGGTCCTCGCCGTCTCCGCCGTCCTCGCCGTCGCCGCTTGGCTTGCCGTCGCCCTCGCCGCATCGACGTGGGGTCCCGCCGTGGGCCTGGAGGGAGTCCTGAATGCGCGCTTGGCCGCATTGTGGGGTGCCTTCTTCGCGTTGACGTGGACGTCAATCGCCATGCTGCGGTCCAGGGAGAGCCTGGGCACGGTGATCTTCATCAGCGCTCTGCAGTCGCTCGGAGCGCAAGGGACCGGCCTGGCTCTGTTGTACTTGCGGGCGCCCACTGTCACGAGCTACCTCTACGGCGTGATCATCGGGCAAGGCGCTGCTGCTCTGGTCGGTTTGCTAGCGCTGCGGCCGGACTGGTCGGCACTCATCGCGATCCGCCGCCATACACGGGCTTTCCTTTTCGGCCTGCCCATGGTGCCACAGCAGCTGAGTGTCTTCATTCTCTTCGCCGGCGACCGGATAGTCGTGCAGCATGACCTCGGGTCGGTAGCTACCGGACGCTACTCGGTCGCTTACAACGTGGGCAGCCTCGGCGTCCTCCTTCTCGTCTTCGTCAATCAGGCGTGGATACCACGCATCTATGCCGTGACCGACCGAGTTGCACGATCCCGGCTTCTGGCCAGCAGCCGCGACGTAATGAGCCTGTTGCTGATTCCGGTGGTATGCGGCCTGGCCGCAGGGGCCCCGGTGGTGCTGCGAGTGTGGGCTCCGCCATCGTTCCATCCAGCCGGCCTGACGTCGATTGTGGCGATCGTGGCCATATGCACGTTCCCCTATGGGCAGTTCCTGTCCAACCTACGAGCGCTCATGAGCGAGGGGAGGACTGCCCGCGCGGCGGTGACAACGCTGGTCGCAGCGGTAGTGAACATAGGCCTGAACGTCGTGATGGTTCCGTTCTTCGGCATTACCGGCTCGGCTATCGCTACGGTTATCTCCTACGCGCTGCTGGCCCGGCTCACCCGGCCGCCCCGGAGGGCCGGCCGGCACCGGCTCGCCCTGCCGCCCGGGAGTTCCGATCTGCAGGTGCCCGGTGTTTCGCGCCTGCTCGGCACCGTTATCGGTGGTGCCGTCGCTGTCACCGTGTCGATGGCGGTACTGCCGACCTCAGGGGCGTGGCTCCTTTTCCGCCTGGCTGTGTGTGCCGGGGCCGCAGTCGCCTTCGTCTTGTTGATGCGCCGCGCAGCGTCAGGTTTCGAAACATCTGGCCGGTTCATGACACAGCTAGCCGGCCTTGATGAGCTGCGCCGCTAGCCCGATTGCCGGTTCCACCAAGACGGAGTCGCTTACTTTCCGGAGAACGCCATCCTCACGACCGCGACCGCTGGTTTGGGATCACCGTCAGCCTGGAACAAGCCATAACCGTACTCGGCCGGATTATCGGCTGTCTCGCCCGCCGGGATGGCTCCTGGAGAGAAGTCGTAGAGGGTCCACGGCGCCGGACTCGGTAGTCCCAACGCCGCGGCCACCGCGAAGACGGCCTGGTAGTAGGCAGCCTGTGCCTGTTCTAGCGCCGGTTGGTCTGCTGCCGAGCCGCTCGTGCTAAAACCGGTTTCCCCCACGAACAGCGGAAGGGGAGCCGCAAGCGCCTTGATCCAGCCCAGCTGGGTGTAGGCGTTCTGCGTCGGACCGTAGTAATGAAAATCCCAGAAGTCCGGAGGCGAACTCTTGAGCTCCTCGGTGAACAGGGCGAAAACCTGAGGAGACACGTCCGCGGTGGACACTGTCCGCAACGTGCCGGGCAGGACGGTGGACAGGTACGGAAGCATCGTGGTCACCCAGGCCACGGCCGTGGGATCCTGCGGGTTGATTTCATTGTGAAGTTCGACAACAGCGATACGCGGATCGTCTCGGTATCGTGACAGGAGCGACGAGACCCACTCCTGACTGCCGCTCAGATCGGTAAACTGAGACCACAAGTCGAACAGTGTCAGGTGAACCCACAGCGAGTGTTCCGCGGCCAGTTCGATCACCTCAGACAGGCGATCCGCCATGACCGGATAGACGACCGGGAACCCGAAGACGGACGGCTGGATGAAGATCCGAACAGTGTTTGCGCCTACGGAGCGGATCCGCGCGAGGTCACGGTTGATCACCGCGGGGTCGAAGTTGGACCACATGTACGTTCCCTCACCGTCGGCCGGATAGTAGTTCACTTCCTTAAGGTTCTGGACCATGGTTACCCGGACCAACGGGCGTACCCGGACCGACGGGCGTACCCGGACCGACGGGCGTACCCGGACCGACGGGCTTACCCGGACCGACGGATTTTGCCCGGCAGCGTCTCCGGGAGCAGGCTGGAGCGGCGTGACGGCCAGGATCGACACGGCGACGATCAAGACAGCCACTAGCGTCAGGCTGACGGTAACCACACGCTTCATATCGGCCGCGGCACAGCCTGCTGGAGCACCAACCGGAGATCGTTCACGGACGCAGCCTACCTAAATGACCGTCCGCGAGGTCGCCTGAAGTGCCTCCTCGAACGGGCCGATCCGCTGTGCGGAAGTGAATCGCTGGCCGTTTAGCCGTCCGGCCTGACCCATTGCCCGGGCCCGGTCGCCGCTGGCGAGCAACTCGGCGAGCCGGCCGGCCAGGGCCCGTTCGTCGCCCGCGGGGACCAGCCAGCCGGTCTGCCCGTCGATGACCTGTTCGGGTATCCCGCCGACCGCAGATGCGATGACCGGAACGCCGCAGTTCTGCGCTTCGCTCACCGTCATCGGGAGCGGGTCGGGCCACACCGACGGAACTACCACGCCGCCGGCCCGGACCATGGCAGCGATGACGCTCCGGTGCGCGACGTTGGTGCGCATCGTGACACCGGCCGGGAGGGACTCCGGTGCCGGGCAGGTCGGGTGCGGCGTTCCGAGCATCACCAGCGGCGGGGGGGACGCGAGCCGCCGGTAGGCGCCGAGGAGGACGTCGACGCCTTTGTGCCGGGATAGCTGCCCGACATACAGCAGGTAGCCGTCTTCGGCGGGCAGGAACTCCGGCCGCTGCTCCTGCCAGCCGCTCTCGTACAGGCCATCCGGCACGAAGGAATGCAGGGTGCGGACCGGCTGGCCAGCGATCCTGCCGATGATGGGCGACAGCTGGTCCGCGACATAGTCGCTCACCGCGGTGAACGTGGCCACCTTCTTGAGCAGACGAAGACTGGACAGCGACGCGGCCGCCAGCACGTTTCCCCTAGCTAGGCCATACTGGGAGCCGGCACATGGTCCGCACCGCTGCCAGGACGGGCCGGAGCAGACGGCATCAGACCTATTTACCAGCAGCTTCCTTGCACACACCAGACCGTAGTCGTGGGCGGTTACCATGACGGGCGTCGGCGGGAAGCTCCGGGCCAGACAGGAGAAGACGCTCCACGCGTGGGCGTGAATAACGTCTGGGTTGACGTCCTGGACGACCTCGGCCAGTCGGCGCCGGAACAGCGGGTCGGGAGCGGGCGGGTGAAACGGCCGGGCCGTATCTTGACCCAGTCCGGGCGCCAACCTCTGGTAGAGCAGCGGAAGCCGGTGAACGGTCACCCCGGCGGACGTCTCGACGGCCGGGGCGCCCGGAACCGCGCTCGTCACCACGTGCACGTCATGACCGCGGCCGGCGAGTTCCTCGGACAGCATGGCAACAAAGCGCTCCAGGCCACCGATCGCAGGTGGGTACAGGTCGGTCAGCTCGATCAGCCGCACGACTTACCTCACGGACCGGTAGATGGCCTCGAACCGACGGGCCATCGCGGACCAGTCGAAGCTCAGGTCCGGCACCGTGGTCGGGCGTCCCATCTCGACCTGACGGTCCAGCGCCGCCGCGACTGCCGTCACCTCTGGCGCCATGACGTCAATACGCGCGTCACGCCCCACCTGTTGGGCCAGTTCGACATGGGCCGGGATGTCGGAAGCCACTCCCCGGCCGCCCGCAACGGCCGCCTCCAGCAGCACCAACCCGAAAGCCTCCCTGGCCGACAGGCTCAGTGTCGAGGTGGCAGTGCGCTGCCACCGGCACAGCTCTCCGGCGCTGACGTAGCCCAGAAACGAGACCCTGGACGCGATCCCCAGCTCCTGGACAAGCCGCTCGAGCGCCGGCTTGTGGGAACCTGTTCCGCAGACAACCAGCCGTGCGTCCGCACGCATGCGCGCGACTGCGCGTATGGCTATGTCGACGCGCTTGTAGGCTTCCAGGCGCCCAGCGACCAAGACGACCGGGCGATCTGTCTCGAAGGGCTCGGCGGCCAGCAGGGCTTGGGTATCCACTCCGAGCGGCACGATGGACAGCCGAGGTTCCACGAACGGGTACCGCCGCAGCACCAGCGCAGCCTCAGCCGCGGAAACGCAGGTCACCTTGTCGGCGCGCCGAAACAAGAGCGTTGCCAGCGGCCCGTACACGGTGTGGAGGGCGGATGCGGCCCTGGTGTGACCGACGGCGTGAAAATGCGGAGTAAAGACTACCGGCACCTTCGGTACCGTGGCGGCCATCATCGCGGGCACCGCATGGAAGCTGTGCGAATGGATGACATCGAAGAGCCCCCTGTCACGCCACAGCGCGCGACCGAGCCCTGGCGCGACCGGAAACCGCCGGGAGCCACTCCAGTCGGCAAACCGGCGGACCGGATAGTCGTGCCGAGCCGGAAACGACGAGCCTCGGGGCCGCTGAGCGTAGACCGACACCTGATGGCCCTGTCCGCACAACTCATCGGCCAGGTGCCCGACGACGACTTCGACACCGCCAAGCTGTGGCGGGAACCCCGGGGAGACAAGTGAGATTCTCATCGGACCCTCAGATGCCAACGCGTCTCCGTCCGCCTGCCGACATCCGGCGGCTAAACGGAGCGACCGGATAGTTCGGACTGCTGGTGTGTAACCGACTGAATGCCGAGTCCCTACTCCCTTGCTCCGACAGGCGAACCGGGAATGACATCGTGACCACGGGCTCCACACAGTATAGGCCCGGTTGATGCAGTATGTGGCGGTTGATGCAGTATATGCCGGTTGATCTAGCGTATGCCGGTTGATCCAGTCACCCGGCTCACGTCCAGCTCAGGTCCGGATTGCGACCGTGGCGACCAGATAGCGGTGGTCGCTGCCGAACCCTGGCTCGGCGGCGATCTCAGTGACGGCCAGGCGCGCTCCGGTCAGCACGTGATCTATGCAGGCAAAGTCCGCCACCGGTTTACGATTCTCAGGAATCGCCAGCTAATCCACACCTGATTTCTCGCTGATGCCGACCTTGGCCTGGTAGCTTCTGAGTGTTGTGCACCACGTAGACGAGAACCGTCCCCCCTGCCGATGCGGAGATCCTTACAGCGCCCACGTTCACTACCGGTCCGGGTCAGAGTGCTCAGTTTGTTCAGACTGCTCACGCTATCGACGTACACGCAGCCCTGCCACTTGGATAGCCCGTGTCATCCGCCTGGAACCGGAACATCGCGGCTAGCCTTCTGGCCCCCCACCGGTTCCGCAGACGCCGACTCAAGTGGCGCGATGGTATCCGAGGGGAACTTCCATCTAATGCACATCAGTTTTCCAGTTTCGGCCAACCTTGTCCTGGTAGCTCTTAATTGTGAGTCACGGAACCGAGAACCATCGCCGCTGCCGGTGCGGAGATCCCTACAGCGCCCACGTTCACTACCGACCCGGGTCAGATTGCTCGTCGTGTCCAGATTGCTCGCGGTACCGGCGTACGGGCGGCGCTGTGGCCTGGATAGCCCGAGTAGTCCGGTCATCCGCCCCGCGAACGGAATCGTTTTCCGGCGTATAAAAGCTGCACGGAAGATTATCTAAAAGTTCCCTTTCTGCACCCGCCCCCCCCGCCGCTGCGGCACAGTCCGCGGCTAGGACCGGGTTGCGGCAGGCGACCAGCCGCTCACGTCCGGGTGGGCGACCTCGGGCCAGGTCCTGCTGGTCGAGCAGGGTCATCTGCAGCGGCCGCTGCTACGGGGTGCCGCGGGTCACCTGCGGGGCCAAGCGGCGGCGGCCCAGCCCAGCCTCGATCGTGCCGTGCGGGTCGGCCGCGAGCAGGGTCATTGCATACAGCAAAACCCGTACACAAAGATCGATACGGAACGGCGAGGCCGTAACAACTCAGATAGGCATGGACGCCTAAAGTCCCTAATGTCGAGGGCGTTCCTGCATAAAAATATCTCTGCAGGAAACTGCCCAGGCGCATTGTCCTCCCAGCTACGTAGCCTGCTGCGGCACTAGAACTCTTGCGGATTTAATTATCCAAGAGTAGCTTGTTAGCCGAATAGACCATTTCGGACAAAGGGGAGGGTTACATGCACATACGGCGTTCGTTGCTCGTCGCAGTCACTGCTACTGCTCTCGGCGGTGGAATAGCCATTTCGGCGGCCACGACATCACCGACATCAGTTGCGGCCGGCCACGCAGTCACCGTGCACGCGCACCTCACGGCAAGCTTCCTGGCCGAGGCGCACGCCGCACTGGTCAAGGACTTGCGCAGTCCCGATACCGCGAAGTTCCCGTCCGGGCAGCCTCGCCCAGGCGTCATCAGAGAGACCACCGACGCTGGCTCCTACAACTGGGCTGGCTATGCGGATGTTACCAGCACCGCCGGTACGTACACGAAGGTCAGCGGTTCGTGGAGCGTGCCCGCAGTTACCTGCACACCCGAGGACAGGATCACATCCGAATGGGTGGGCCTGGATGGCTGGAGCGACGACACCGTGGAGCAAGACGGCACAAGCAGCCAGTGCTTCCAGGGCGTGGCCTTGTATTACAGCTGGTATGAGATGTACCCGGCCGGCACCGTCGAGGTCGGCACGTCGGTTGCGGCAGGCGACAGCATCAGCGCCTCGGTGGTCCGCACCGGCACCAGTTACGCGCTCGATCTGACCGACTCTACTCACACAGCCAACAGCTTCAACGAAACGGCCAGCTGCGCGGCTTCCACCTGCCTCGACGAAAGCGCCGAGTTCATCGCCGAGCGTCCGGCATACGGCAGCACGGGCATCGTGCCTGAGGCGCAGTTCAGCACCGTCCACTTCTCCAACCTGTCGGTGACCCCCCTCAACGTAAGCGATATCTATGACATCACCTGCGTAGACTCCACCGATACATATGACATCGTGTCCACCTCGGGCGTGACCGGAGGCAATTCCTTCACCAACACGTGGCAGGACAGCTACTAAGACAACCGTTCGCCAGTGGGACCCGTGACCGCCGTAGGGTCACGGGTCCCACTGGCGTGCCGCACGCCCACGGTGCCCGGCAGGATGAGCAGACAGCGTCGGAGTCCCCCCTGTCTCGGTGTGGGTGAGGCCGCGGGATGGACACGCTGACCTTGTGACCACGGTGGCGTTGCCTTTCACCCCGGTCACCGGTTTAGGTAGGGATTGCGACCGTGGCGACCAGATAGCGGTGGTCGCTGCCGAACCCTGGCTTGGCGGCGATCTCGGTGACGGCCAGGCGTGCTCCGGTCAGCACGTGATCTATGCGGATGAAGGGTGGCATAACGGCACCGTTCGGCCACGTCATGTCGGTCCACTTCCCCCGTGCCGCGGCTCCGTCGGTCAGCCCGTCGTGCAACAGGGCGACGAACCCCCCGTTGCCCCACGTGGCGTTGAAGTCCCCGATCATCAGCATCCGGCTGTCGCCGCTGGCGCGCACGGACCGGCCGACGGCGGCCAGCGCCGCCGACCACTCCCGCGCGTACCCGGGGAGCGGTGCCAGGGTATGCACAAGGCGCAGGGCCACCGGCCCGCCTGGCGACCACAGGGTGGCCTCGACCATGTACGGCGTCGGCTGGTCCTCCCAGAACACGGTCCGTACCTGGCAACCCGTCAGGCGCAGCCGGGAGGCGATCAGGAAGCCAGTCGCGCCGTAGGCCGGCGCCGCGCAACGGTAGGGGAAGTTCGCCAGCACGCCCGAGGCCACCATGCTCTGCAGGGCCAGCGGCGTGAACTCTTCGAGGGTTATCAGATCGGGGCGGTCCTGCTCGATGGCTCGCACGTAACCGGCCTCGAAGCGGATGTTCTTGTCAATGTTCGCGTCGAACACCCGCACCACCGGGGCATGCCGAGCCCATGCGGGCACCGGAGCCGCCGCGGTCAGCTCGGGCAGGGCGAACGCCAGCTGGGCGGCGACGATGACGGCAGCTGCCGCCGCGAGCCACCAGCGCCGCGCTATGAGCGCCCCGACGGCCACGACCCAGGCCGGCAGGTAGACGAGCAGAGTGAGGGCGTCGAGAATGATCAGCGGCTCAAGCGAGTCCCAGGCCACGAGCCGCAGTAGCGCGAAGAGCCCGAGCACAGCGACGATCAACCAGCCGAGGAGATGGCCGGCCCGCACGACAGCCGAGCCGCGGCGACGACGCGATCGGTAAGGCTCTCGCGCCTCGATGGCGTCAGGCACGTCCGGCATGATCGTCAACATACCCGTCGGAGGGACCTCCCGTTCCGCCCCCAAGCGGGCCGTGAAGAATCCGTCATGGACGGTGGGCGCTGTCCGCCTCTTTGGTGTTCAACCAGACAGCAGGAGGACGACCGTCTCGGCTACGCAGGCCGGCTTAGTCTCGCCCTCGATTTCGATGACGTACCGCACCACCACCTGGCGCCCGGCGGCCAGCTCGGTGACCTCGGCCAGGGTAGCTGTGGCCCGGATCCGGGACCCGACGCGCAGCGGAGCGGGGAACCTGACTTTGTTCGCCCCGTAGTTCAGCTTCGCGCCCGGAGTGTCCAGGAGATAGATCTGGGCACCCAGGACCGGGATGAGTGACATCGTCAGGAAGCCGTGCGCGATGGTGCCGCCGAACGGCCCCTTCGCGCTTCGCTCGACGTCGACATGGATCCACTGGTAGTCCTCGGTGCACTGGGCGAACGCGTCCACCCTGGCCTGGTCGACGGTCATCCAGTCGCTGGTGCCAAGCTCCTGGCCAATGGCCGCGGCGAGGTCCTCGAACGTCGTGAACGTGCGCATGTGGTCTCCAGTAGGGGAAGAGATGTAGCCGGGTCACCACGGGAAGGCGGCGACCTCCACGTGGCCGTCGGCGTGTCCCGCCCCCGGGTTGAGGAACGAGATGAGCAGGGAGCTCGTCGTGGACAGATCGGGGTGACCGATGAGCGCGTGGCAGAGGGTCGTTCCTGACGTGCACGGCACGGTCCCGCTCGTCTTCACCTGCCACGGCCCGGCGGGCGACGATGCCTCGTACACGGTGAAGGCGCCGCCGATCGACGTCTGCACAATCAGCACGAATCCCTGACCCAAGGACTGGTAGTCGCCGGCGCTCACTCCGCCGACCGGCTGGACGCCCGGGATCACCGATTGCGCCGCGCTGGGGGACGACGACCATGAGCTCGAACCCGCGTACCACTGGTAGTCCGCCGGGTTGTCCCAGTCGGCGGGCGTCGCGGGAACCCGGGCCACGTACACCGCGTTGGCGGGGTTCGCCGGGCAGGTGATCGACGAGTCCGCGCAATTGAAGCTGTAGAGGTACAGGTAAGACCCCGAGACCACCGGTGAGCCCAGCACCTCCGGCGACGTCAGCCCCGTCGTGTTGTCGGCCGCGTACACGGTGTGGCTGACCACGGTGTTGGTGGCCGGGTTGTACACGTCGATCCCGAACCCTTCGGGCAGGAACCCGAACGAGCTCTGCACGCAGAAGTTGTCGTACACGATCAGCAGGTCCGACGGTTGGGCGGGATCGCCCGTGACGCCGTAGATCCACGAGGCCGCGTACGCGGGGGAGGTACACGCTCCTCCGGTGGACGTGACCAGCCCCGTAGGACTGGGCAGGAACTGCGCAGGCGCGTCATGGTTGGGGAACGCCGGCAACGGCTTGCCCGTCGATGTCAGCTCGGACAGGCTCGTTGGCACCTCTCCCGGTGTCGTCGCCCCCGCGGCCGCGGTCGAACCGGGGATGAAGGAGAGAAGCGCCCACTGCTTGCTTGAGTTGTACCCGTAGACCGGCGTGTCGCAGAACAGCCACAGGCCGACCCCGGGCTTGCCGGGAACCGGCTGGCTGAACCCGCAGTCGCGGGCGAGGCCGTCCCCCGAGTACGTCTCGAAGTTGGATAGCACCGGGCCCGGCGGGGACGTGTCGGCGTCCGCCGTCACCAGCGGGACGAGGCACAGTCCGGCGATAACGATGAGAACGGTAATAACGCGGCCAACCAGCACATAACGGTTATACAGGAGCGCAGTGGTTCTATCCAGCGGCCACGAAAGTACTGGCTCAGGCGGCTGTTGCCCGTCACTGCGGGCAGCCGCTGCGCGGGCCTGAGATATCTCAGGCCCGCGGCTTCTGTCTGGCCCGTTTTTCGGTTACGGCTGGTTATGCGGTTGGGTCGGGTTGTCGAAGTAGTGACCCTTGTCGAGGTCGGCGAGGAGCCCGGGCTGGGTCGGGTGCCAGTCCAGTAGCTCGCGGGTCAGGGCGCTTGAGGCTGGGCTGTCGGCGCCGATGAAGCCGGCCAGCCAGCTGAAGTGCGCGACGGCGTCTTCGGGGGCGATGGACGCGGTCGGGACGCCGAGATGGCGGCCGATCACCTCGGCGATAGCGCGGATCGGCACGCCCTCGTCGGCCACCGCGTGCAGCGTGGATCCGGCCGGGGCGTTTTCCAGCGCGAGGCGGAACAGGTGCGCGGAATCGAGCCGGTGCACCGCGGGCCACCGGTTGGCCCCGTCGCCGACGTAACCGGCGACGCCCTTGTCGCGGGCGATGGCAACCAGGGTCGCCATGAAGCCGTTATCGCCGTCGCCGTGATTGGTCGGCGGCAGCCGCACCACGGAGGAGCGGACGCCGCCGTCGGCGAAGGAGAGGGTCAGCTCGGCGGTGGCCCGCCGGGTCTCCGGGCCGCTGCCCCAGGCGGCGGTGTCCGAACCGTCACCGTGCCCGTCCTCTTCGGTCGCCAGCCGCCCCGGGGAGAGCCCGAGCGTCCCGGAGGCGATCAGGAACGGCTTATCAGAACCGGCCAGCGCCTCGCCGAAGGCCTCGACGGCGCGGCGGTCGGCGTCGGCGGCGCCCTGGAAGTCGCCGGTGAAGGCGAGGTCGTGCTTGAACGCGAGGTGGATCACGCCATCGGAGGCGGCGGCGACGCTGCGCAGGGTGTCGAGGTCATCCAGGGTGCCGCGCTGCACCTGGACTCCGGCCGCGGTCAGGGCGGCAGCGGAGGCGTCGGAGCGGGCGAGCCCGGTGACCTGATGGCCCGCGCCGAGGAGTTCGGGTACGACGGCTGAGCCGATCCAGCCGGACGCGCCGGTGACGAAAACGTTCATGAGAAGAACCTCCAGGTAGTCGACGGCCCAGGCGTGCGCTCAGGCCCGCTCAGACGTGTCGATGTCAGGTACTGTCATCACTGTAGCACTCGATGTCAGTTGCTGTCATCATCAGCCTAGCACCGATGTCATCCGCTGACATCAGATAGGATCAGAGCATGAGCCGGTGGCAGCCAGACGCGCGTGGCCGGCTTGAGCGAGCGGCCATGGAGCTCTACCGCGAGCGCGGCTTCGAGCAGGCCACGGTGGCGGAGATCGCCAAGCGGGCCGGGCTCACCGAGCGGACCTTCTTCCGGTATTTCGCGGACAAGCGCGAGGTCCTGTTCTGGGGGGCGGGCGAACTGCAGGACTTCATGGTGAGCGCCCTGGCCAGCGCGCCTGATTCCGCCACGCCGATCGAAGCGGTGGCCGCGGCCATCCAGGGCGCCGCTGTCCTGCTCGACCAGCGCCCCATCGAGTACGCCCGGCAGCGCCGTTTTATCATCGCCGCCAACGTCGAGCTGCAAGAACGCGAGCTGATCAAGCTCGCCTCCCTGGCCGCGGCGCTCGCCGACACGCTGCGCAAGCGCGGAGTCAAAGAGCCGACCGCGAGCCTGGCCGCCGAGGCCGGGATCGCCGTCTTCAAGATCGCGTTCGAAGCCTGGACCAGCGAAACCAGCCAGCGCGACTTCCCCGAACTCATCCGGGAGTCGTTCGACGAGCTCAGAGCCGTGACCACGGGCACATGATCACCGGCGGGCGGCCCCAGCGCCCATCCGATCGGCCAGTCCGCGTGGACTGGGTCAGGTCGGTGAGCTGGTCAGCCAGTCAAGGCGCTCGACCAGATCAACGTCCGGATTTCCCTGGTGCCCGAACTCGGTCCGTCTGACGACAGCCCCTGGTACCGCGCTCGCGATCCACTCGCTGTGGCGCGGAGGGACGATGACGTCGCTCGTCCCGTACCACACCAGGGTCGGGACGGCGATGGTGGCAGGATCGAATCCCCAGCCAGAGACGAAGGCGAGATCATCGTCGACCCAGCCCCACACCCCGTTGCGCGTCTGCTCGATCGTTACCTCACGCCACATGGCCGCGAAGTCCTGCCGACCCAGGACCTGCTTGTCCGATCCGGGCAGGTCGAAATGCTCGAGCATGGTGGCCGGGTCGACGGCGACCCGCTGGCGCTGGTCGGTGTCCTGGAGTTCCAGCTCGGCCGCCAGGCGCTGCTCGCCTTCCAGCGCCCACCCGAATTCCGTGACGTTCTCCGGATCCATCCCGGTGAACCACCCGGCCCCGAGCGCCTCGAACGGCGCCAAGCCCATCACGCAGGCGATCTTGATGACCCGGTCGCCGAGCAGGGCGGCCACGGCGAGGGCATGCGGGCCACCGCCAGAGGCGCCAGAGACGGCGAATCGCTCTAGGCCGAGGTGGTCGGCGACGGCGGCGACATCGCTGGCCGCATCCGCCACCGTCCGGCCGGGGTGCCGATCCGAACCGCCGTAGCCAGGCCTGTCATAGCTGATCATCCGAGCGCCGGTGGAGCGGACAAGCTCCTCGTTAGGGTGGCGGTTCAGCCGGCAGCCGGGCGTTCCGTGCAAGATGATCACCGGGCTTCCGCTCAGATCGCCGCGTTCGGCAAAGGTAAGCGTCCGGCCGTCGGCTGCCTGAGCAACCTGGCTGGTTCTGTCCATGGCGAGGATCCCATCCGGCTGGCCCAGCGAATTCGCACGATATCAACCAACCTCTTTTGGCTGATGAATTCTCTGGAATAATCCGGAATACTATCTTCTTTGGATCGGCCGCCCGTAAGTTCGTCCGGGTGGCCCGGGGAATCGCACCCCCGGGCCACTCGACCCTAGGGCCCGGCGTTCTTCCACGTCACGGTGAACGCGGTGCCCGCGGAGTTGAGCGCGCCGGGCTTGGCCTTGACCGTACTGGTGTTGCTGGCACTGACCATAGTGATCTCGTCGTCGGGGAAGCTCTTGATAGTGCCTGACGTGGACGGGTTCGCCACGGCCGAGTTGCTGTTGGTCCACGGCGCGAACTTGGCCAGCGGGTACAGGCCCCTGGCCGTGTTGTCGCCGCCGGGTGCCTCAGCGATCCACTCCGCGCTGGTGTCCGCACAAGCGGACGCTGTGCAGGTGAAGCTGTGCGTGAAGCTGTTGCCCGTGGTCGTGGCGTCGGTGACCTTGACGGTGTACTTGGTGCCGGAGCGGACCACCGACGCGGTGATCTTGTCGCCGGCCTTGACGGTGGTACCCACAGCCTGGATGTCGTTGACTGGGTAGTGCTCCCACCAGGTGCCGTAGTAGGGTCCCTCGCCGCCGTAGCAGTACGCCTCCGTCCCGCCCTGCTCGACGGTGCCGTTGGAGAAGCCGTCGATGCCCAGCCAGAACACCGTGAACTGGTAGCCGCTGATCTCGGGGTTGCAGGTGATCTTGGGCTGGGTCCAGGAACTGCTGACCTTGGAGTAGTCCTCGGACGATCCGGAGTCGGCGTACCCACTCCAGTTGGTGTACTTGACCTGGGTGAGGCCGCTGCCCCCGACCCGCTGGCCGGGGACGATAGTGAACCCCGTCGGCGGCGGCGGTGCCGCGCTCGGGTGGGTGCGGTGCTGCGGTTGCTGCCGCGGTGCTCCCCAGTACGAGCCCGGCACTCAGCAGTGCGGCTGAGCCACCAGCCAGGAGCGTTCGAAACCTTCTCATACATGCCCCCCTAGGCGTTTACGTGTGTTTCCGACGAAACCGCAGGATTACACCTAAACGCCAGGTTTGGCTACTCCGTAACCAAAAATCGGCATATACAAGCCTCCCTGTGCCCCCTGAATGATCACGAGGCGGCTGCGCTCACATCGGCCAATCCGGTAACACCACAAGACCTCCTTCGCCTAGCTCACAGTCCCAAGTGCGGCTGCCTTATTACTAGACGGGTCAAAGAGCCAGGCTTACACTCCATATGGACTAAAGGGGGCAAAGATGCCCTTTATCATCGAATCCCAAAGGGGCGGTCGGGCCGGGGCTAGGCGCCTCGCCGTGGTCGCCGTGGTTGTCTCCATGGCCTTCGCCATCGGGTCTGTCCTTATGCTGGCCGGAACCGCCGATGCCGCCACCGGGGCGGGACTAGCGGTCGGCTCGCCGGCTGCCAGCCCGACCTGGAAGATCCAGAGCACCCGCAACCCGTCCGGCTCGGACGGGAACAACCTGGAGGGCGTGTCCTGCACCTCGGCCACCGCCTGCACCGCCGTGGGCTACTACTACAGCCCCTCGGGCAGCGTCATCACGCTGGCCGAGCAGTGGAACGGCACGACCTGGACGATCCATACCGGCCCCACCGTGACCAGCCTGAACGGCGTGTCCTGCACATCGGCCAGCGCCTGCACCGCCGTGGGCAGCATCCTGAGCAACTCCGGAGACGTCGTCACGCGGGCCGAGCGGTGGAACGGGACATCCTGGACGACCCAGACCACTCCCAACCCGCCCGGCCCTACGGACGTATTTTCTGGCGTGTCCTGCTCCTCCGCCAGTGCCTGCACCGCAGTCGGCTCCTACGCGGAAAGCAACGCCGAGCCCACTGGGCCCTTCGCCGAGAGATGGAACGGCACAACCTGGACGGTCCAGACCACCCCGAGCCCGGCCGGCGCGGACGAGAGCCCACTAAACAGCGTGTCCTGCACCGCGGCCAGTACCTGCACCGCCGTGGGCGAATACCAGGACAGCTCGGGTACCTACCTGACACTGGCCGAGAGAGAATCGGGCTGACACAGCCCTTGGGTCGAGTTCGCTCGAGGAGTACATAGGCAAGGCACCGGTAACTCCCCGCGTGCCCCCGCGTGCCCCCGGTGGGCCGGGAGCACGCGGGCAGCCAGATCGGCCGGGACCCGGTTATCAGGGACCGATATAGGTGATGGTGACGGTGTCTGAGCCGACCGTCACCGAGGTGAGCGTGACTCCGAAGCCGACGATATTGAAGATATCGCCGTCCTGCGGATTGCCGAGCGTGGCGCCGCAGCAGATGGCCTCGGTGAATGTCACCGGCGTGAAGGCTGGCAGCGACGAGATCGGCTCGCCTCCGTCTGGTGCCTCCATAATCCATTCCGCGGTGTTGCCGTCGAAGGTCGCGCCCGGCGGAGGGGCGAGAGTTATCGAGAAATGCTCGCCCGTGGTGTCGTTGGCGAAGTAAATCTGGCCTGCCGTTTTACCGTTTACATACTGGACCGAGCAGTAAACTCCCTGGCCCGGTGCCACGGTGAAGTTAGAGATATTCACCTGGTAGATGTACTCGGGCGAACCGCTTTGCGCAGGGGCATACCATTCGAACCAGGCTACGTAGGACGCATCGCCGTTGGCGTCCACGCGCTGCTCGACACCCGCTTGAAGAACGTCGTCTGAACCGAACGCGCCGTCGAGCCCGACCCAGGAAGACGAGTTCCAGCCGCCTTCTTCGCCCTGCGGCACACCCGGCACGGCAACGGTCGGCACGACCCAGTAGCCGATCGCGCCAGTCCAGGTCCCTGGCACCACCGATCCGGCCCACTGGGGGTCGGTGTAACTGCCATCGGCGGCCTGCTCGGCGCTCTTCAGCTTGTGCGTCTTGCCTGGCTGCGGGACAAGCTCGGGGATGAGGCGGTCCTCGGCACGCCATTGCCGAGAGAAAGCGTGCTGCCAGACGGCGCGGAGCACCGGATCGCTGCTCTCATCTGGACGACGCCATGGAAAGCCGTTCTGGATCAGGGATCGGGGTGTCGCGGTATTCGGATCGAAATCGGCCGGCGGCGGCGGCGAGACAAACGCTCCGGTCATAGTGGTCGGAACCAGTTCGTAGGGAACCTGAATACGTTCCTGAGTTGGCATGAACTCCCCCTTCGGGATGGATGGCTTCGCTTAACGCACCCTTAGCCATATGGAGCAGAGCCCCAGCCGTTTGATACACGAAGAAAGGCGTCAATTTCCTGGCGGGCAGCTGGCCGCCGTTCCAGACGCCAGGCCACTGGGGTCAACCCGGTGACGGTCCCGGGCCAGGACCGGGGAAGCCGGCCCGGCGGGCGTTCTGACACAATCAGCGGGTGACCGATACCGACGGCCGCGCCGAGCGGACCGAGTCCACCGAGGCCATGCTGGCGCGCGTCCGGGGCAGCTTTGACCGGCAGGGCATGATGGCCACGCTCGGCGTGGAGGTGATCACCGTCGAGCCGGGACGGGTGCAGCTGGCGCTGCGGCACGATGACAGGTTCACCCAACACCACGGGTTCCTGCACGCCGGAGCGGTCGCCTCGGTCCTGGACAGCGCGTGCGGGTACGCGGCCTACACTGTCATGCCGGCCGAAGCGGCCGTGCTGACCGCGACCTACACGATCAACCTGCTCGCGCCGGCCGCCGGGCGCCGGTTCGTGCTGACCGGCGAGGTGGTACGGGCGGGCCGAACGCTGGTGGTCTGCCGCGGCGAGGCGTTCGGCGACGGGAGCCAGCGCCCGTTCGCGGTCATGCAGGCCACCATGACCGCCGTGTACAACCGGCCGGACATCAGCGGCTAGCCGGGCCGCGGGGACACGGGCGAGGCCCGCCCGCCGCGGTCAGTGGTTCTCCACCGCGGACGGGTCAGGCCTGCTCTACCCGCTCCTGACCGGCCAAACGCAGGGCGGCGGCCACCAGCCGGCCGGCTCGAGCCCGGGCGCCCGGCTCCTCCCGGATGGTCTGGGCCAGGAACTGACCGGGGTCGAGCCCCACTTGTTCGGCGTCCTTGTCTCCGCCGGCGTCTAGCCAGCGCTTGAGCAGCGGGCCGTCGACCTCGGGATGGAACTGGACCGCGAGGTGCCTGCCGAGGCGGAAGGCCTGCACGCCCGCGTCGTTGCGGGCCAGCACCGTCGCCGCCGCCGGCGGCCGACAGCGGTCACCGTGGAACTCCAGCCAGGGCCCGACCGGAACCAGTTCGTGGTCCCACGAGTCGACCAGCCTCCAGCCGATCTCCTTGCCGGCCATGGCCTCGACCCGTCCGCCGAACGCGGCGCAGATGGCCTGCGCGCCGAAGCAGATGCCGAGCACGGGTATGCCCGCCTCGTCGGCCGTGCGCAGCCAGGCCCGCTCCTCGGCGATCCAGGGGTCGGGATCGTTGACCGAGCTCTTGGCCCCGAGCACCAGCACGTGGTCAACGTCGTCGAGGGCGGGCAGCGGCCCGTCGTCGGGCAGCAGGTGCACGGCGACCTCGGCCCCGAGCGCCTCGAAGGCCGCGCCGATAAACCCGGCCGAATCCACGCCGTGGTGCTTGACGGCCACCACTCGCATCACGCTGTGCTCCTTACCCGCTGCCGCCTGGATTCAGGGTGCGCGGTAATCAGGGTGCGCGGTAATCAGGGTGCGCTGTAACCGGCGCTGCTCAGCAGCCGGCGGAGGTCGAGGACCATCTGGACGTCGACATCCTTTCCGGTGGGCGGGTCGAAGATCTCGTTCTGCGATCCGACCGTGACGGTGACCTTGCCATCGTGGTGCGTCGCGACCGTGCCGATCGCCTCAAGCAGCGACGTCACCGCGTGCCACTCGATGTTGTGGCTGGTGGGGTGCTGGAAGATCTGCCGCAGCGTGTTCCGGTGATGGTTGTCAAGGTGCGGCAGTTCCGACGAGGATGACATGGCGTTCCTTTCCTGGCCCGACCATACGGCAGGCCGACCGCAACCTTGAAGGGGATCTTGTGTCTCGCGTGTTCATCACCGGGTCAAGTGACGGGCTGGGCTTGATGGCTGCCCGGCTGCTGGTCGCTGACGGTCACTCCGTCACGCTACACGCCCGCAGTAAGGCAAGGGCCGACGACACCCGGGCGGCCCTGCCGGAGGCCGACGGCGTGGTCATCGGGGACCTGTCCAGCCTGGCCGGGATGCGTCAGGTCGCTGAACAGGCCGACGCGTCCGGCCGTTTCGACGCGGTCATCCACAACGCCGGCATCGGCTACCGCGAGTCGCGGCGGGTCGAGACGCAGGACGGCCTGGCCCAGGTCTTCGCGGTCAACGTGCTCGCGCCCTACCTGCTGAGCTGCCTGATCGACCGGCCGGACCGGCTGGTCTACCTGAGCTCGGGCATGCACCGCGGCGGGAACCCCGATCTGGACGACCCGCAGTGGACGCGCCGGCGCTGGAACGGCGCGCAGGCCTACTCCGACAGCAAGCTGTTCGACGTGGTGCTCGCCTTCGCCGTCGCGCGCCTGCGGCCCGACGTGTTGTCGAACGCGATGACGCCTGGCTGGGTACCGACCAAGATGGGCGGCCCCGGCGCGCCAGACGACATGTCCCTGGCCCCGGTCACGCAGGCGTGGCTGGCCGTCAGCACGGTTCCGGAGGCCATGGTCAGCGGCGAGTACTTCTACCACCAGAAGCCGGGGCCGACTAATCCCGCGGCACGCGACGTAACTGTTCAGGACCGGCTGCTGCGTTACTGTGCGGACCTCACCAGCACCGAACTCGACCGGTGAGCGCGCAGATCAGGACCGTTCCAGAGAGCGGGGCAGCGGGCCTGGCCCACGGCGGGCCTGGGTTCGGTGACCGGAGTGACGCACCACTGCCCGTTTGGATCAAAATGATCGAGCCGAACGGACGGTGGGTCAGGGTACCGTCAAGATCTGCGGGCCATCGGCGGTGATCGCCACGGTGTGCTCGACGTGAGCCGCGCGGCTGCCGTCGCCGCTGCGGATCGTCCAGCCGTCCTCGTCGATCTCGTAGCTGTCCCGGCCGCCGGCCAGGAACCACGG
>Ga0302326_10003062_pt1 | contig 39772 bp, 35 predicted proteins | sample Palsa_T0_3_FD_202264 | JGI IMG/M metagenome (GOLD analysis project Ga0302326, IMG submission 202264) | Peat permafrost microbial communities from Stordalen Mire near Abisko, Sweden - Palsa_T0_3 | ecosystem: Environmental > Terrestrial > Soil > Palsa > Peat permafrost | place: Sweden: Abisko... | reverse complement strand
CATCAAGCGCGTCTTGCGGGTCTACCGCGAGGCCAATCTGCAAGTGCGAAAGCGAGTTCGCCGGCGTGTTGCGCTAGGTCGGGGGAATCCAGCCGTTGCCGTCACCGCGATGAACGAGCGGTGGTCGCTGGACTTTGTTCACGATAGCCTCGAGTCGGGTCGTCGCATCCGCACGCTGAATATCGTCGACGACTTCACACGCGAATGCTTGGCAATCGAGGTCGACACATCGCTCTCCGGCGTCCGTGTGACGCGCGTGCTCGATGCGATCGGAGGCGTCCGTGGCTTTCCTCAAACCATCGTGATGGACAATGGCACAGAGTTAACGGGCATTGCGATGGCCTGTTGGGCTCGCGATCGACGAGTTCGACTCCACTTCATCGACCCGGGCAAACCGACCCAGAACGCCTACATCGAATCGTTCAACGGCCGCTTCCGAGACGAATGCCTCAACGAGAACGAGTTTCGATCTCTGGCTCATGCACGACTGATCATCGAAGATTGGCGGCGCGACTACAACGAATTCCGCCCGCACAAGTCGCTCGGCAACCGGACTCCCGAGGAGTTCGTTCGCGAGCTGCAAACCACCCCAACGCTCCACCTATCCGCGGCATAACTCCGGGCTACACGTCACTCGGCTCCTCGGTTTAGAGGATCCAAGTGCGGCGGCATCATTGCCGTCGCATTTGTTGGGAGACCCGAAGAGAGATGCTAGTAGCGAGACCAAAGCGGAACCTCGGTGTGAGTTAACGGCTTGGATTGAATAGGCCGCGTGCTGAGTAACGACCGCTGTCGTAGGTCAAACCGACGCGATCTTGCCATACGCCGGCAATTTTGAGGTGTTGTGCCTTAGCTGACCGATCATTCTTAACTTCAATATCTCGCAGGTATCCCGCCGCTCGGTCATTGGGGCTATGAACCTCAGTTGCAAATTGTAGGTATGGACGCTGTTCCGGATAAAAGAAGGCGCGACGATCGAACGTATGTACAGTTCTGTGGTCGATCAAAAGTCGTAGCTTGTCGGAGTCGCCGGCAATGCCGATAGGATGTTCGCCCTCGGCCAGGTTACCAAGATTTCGATACACAAGAGCTTGGCCCGGAGTCTGAAAAGCTAAGAACGCACAGAGATAGTGCAGTTTAGGATGCTCCCGGATCAAACCAACTTGGACAAACGGAACCGCCGCAGTATTTCGCTCCGAAGCTAGAAGCATAACCCAATTCGAATACCATGAGCGATTCCGCGGCTCTTCCGGCAGAAATACCACAACCGACCCTAAGAAGTTTCTTTCAAAACTGCCGGTAACAACTGGTCCGGTTATGGCGTTCGTCGGCGGTCGCGCCGAAAGAACGAAAATCAAACAGAGGATCGCCACCGACCCAAGGATGGGTGTAAGGACCGGTCTATTAGTCAGTGGCAGCCGATCTGCCGGCGGTCTCGTGCAAGCCTTCGTCTGCCGTGCCTCGCAATAGTTTGGCTTCGGTCGGTTTGACGGCGCTTGCCGCATCCGAAACTAGGTTTTCGCACGATGCCCTCTTTGTCGCGCTGGGGATAAAAGCACTGTTAATCATCGTCTTCCTTTGACGCTGCCCCAGCGGTAGCCAGCATATACGGAGAGAGTGGTGAGCGATTGACGGTGCACCCGACATGGGCCGACGTTTACTGGAAAGTTCCGGCCTTTAATGTCGTCGCCGCATGCCCTCGGGCGAAGTCTCTTGGCGACGAGGTTCGGAGCGAACGGTGCGGCCGATGGGCGTTATATTCGGGCCGCCAGGCCGAGGTCATTTCGCGTGCTTGATCGAGCGTCTCAAACCAACTTGCTTTGCGCAGCTCTTGGCGAACTCGGCCGTTGAGCGATTCGAGAAACGCTGTAACGGCGGGCGAAAACTGACCCACTTATCGTCGAACGGCCGGTTAAGATTTGACCCGCCGTGTTTTTTTGTGCGACGGGAGTGCGATCCCGCTTGCGCGTTCGCGGAGCCGATAGCTCTGGCCGGTGATCGCGGCATGAGCATGATGCAACAGACGACCGAGCCTAATATCCCGAGCAGCTCGTGATCGACCCGCCGCTCAGCTCGCGGTTGATGCGGCGGACTGTCCCAACCAAGAGGTAGACGAGCATATCCGTAACCGCGCGGCTGCGCAGAGCGGCGAAGGCCGCGAGCACCGTGAGGCAAGCAGCCGACGGAGGCAAATCACGTTTGGTGTATGGATTTCATGCATGATCGTCTCGTCGGCGATGATCGCAAAGCGTTCCGTCTGCTAACGATCATCGACATCTTCACTCGCGAATGCCTTGCGCTCGAAGTAGCCATGGGATTCCGAGCAAGAGATGTTGTCGGAATTCTCACTCGTCTCGTCGGGAAACGTGGCGCGCCAATGGCGATTCGATGCGATCAGGGAACAGAGTTCACAGCGGAAGCGCTCGACCAATGGGCTTACAACAATCGTATCGAGCTCGACTTCTCCCGCCCCGGGAAGCCGACCGGCAACGCCTTTGCGGAATCGTTCAACGCGAGCGTCCGCAAGGAATTGCTTAACACGTCCTGGTTTGCTACCCTAGAAATGGCACATCGAGCGGCGCGGTCGTGGCGGAAAGACTACAACGAAGTTCACCCGCACCGATCGCTAGACAACAAAACGCCGAATGCCTTTGCCCTATCGAGAAAATCGGCGACCTAAACACCGAAGATCACAATGCCCGCTGGCGTAATGAATGGGGCACCTCCATCGGCGACCTAAACACCGAAGGTCACAATGCCCGCTGGCGTAATGAATGGGGCACCTCCACAAGAGAAATTGCTTACTACTCTCTCCCTATGAGCGGGGTACCGCTCGGGGCAACGTCATCTGGAATACGACGCGAGAAACTGCCAAAGACGGCACGATCGATCCGCACGATAGCATTGCCACCCTTCGTCGTTGCGGCGCTCAGAGCAGTTGGGGCTAGGAAAAGATGGCACAGCGTACGTGTTCCACCGTCGCGACGGCACTCCGTGAAATCCAGACCTGTTCCTGTCAGTTCGCGCGACTCGTCCGCCGACTTGATGTGCCGCGGATCCGACTGCACGACCTACGACACAGCTTCGCCACGTTTATGCTGACGGCCGGTGCAGACCTCAAGTCGATCTCATCAGCACTCGGGCATTCGACGATTGCGATTACGGCCAACACGTACGCGCACGTTACCGAGGCTCTCCACGAGAGCAACGCTGCGAAGCTCGACGTCGCGCTCGGCGCGGTCGTCGGCGCCCAACGTTCCCCCGTGGTTCCGGGCACACTTTGTAGCGCCAACGGGAATCGAACCCGTCTCTCAGCCTTGAAAGGGCCGCGTCCTAACCGATAGACTATGGCGCCGCGGCTCCCATCGTTCGGAGCGGGGGCGCCCGGTGCCTCCGCGCCCCGTGAGGGGCGGCCAAGCGAACTCCATGGGCCCGGCTGGATTCGAACCAGCGCGCAACCAGTTATGAGCCGGCCGCTCTACCGCTGAGCTACAGGCCCACGGAGAGCCGTTCTTTGCGCGCTCCCGCTAGCGAGGCCTTCTCGTCACGCGAAGCGGGCAATTTCGTCGATGGGAAGGCGCGGATCGCGCGGGCGCGTCTGCTCGTCGTCGGCGTAGCCGAGTGCGCAGAGCAAGATCGACTTGAATCTTCCGTCGGGAAAGAACGCCTCGTCGGTCTTCGCGTGGTCAAAGCCGCCCATCGGCCCGCAGTCGAGCCCGAGCGCGCGTGCTGCCAGCATGAAATACGCGCCCTGCAGCGTAGCGTTCGTAATGGCGAACTGGCGGGTGGACTCGACGCTCTCGGGATCGGCGAACCGGTCTCGCGCGTTCGGCCGGTCGGGCCTGAGCTTCGGTAGATGCTCGAAGAACTGCAGATCGGCCGCGATGATGGCCGTTACCGGAGCGCTGAACGTCTTGTCGACATTACCCGGCGAAAGCAAGGGGCGTAAACGCTCCTTCGCTTCGTGCGATTCGACAAACACGACACGCATCGGCACCGTGTTAAAGCTCGTCGGCCCAAGCTCCGCGAGTTCAAGGGCGCGCTCGAGCAGCTTGCGGGGAATCGGCCTCGGCGAAAATCGGTTCGCGCTACGCGCTTCGAGAAACAACGTTCGAAGCGCGCGCTCATCGAGTGCGCGTGCCTTCTTACGTTCAAAAATCTCAGCGACTTGCTCCTCGAGAGCCTTCGGTTCCATATCCGCTCAGGACGCACGAAAGAGCGCGGCGGGTTGCACGCGCTCTCCCGCGGCTCTACGCTAGACGGATACGGTTTCGGGAGCGAGCAGCTGTCCGAGGCCGAAGTTCGTTAGGACTTGGCGCTGCAAGGGCGCGATGCGCGCGTTGATCTCGCCGGCAGCAGTCCGGCCACCGTCAATAACCGTGCGCAGCGGCCGGGTTCCCGCCGGCGCTTTGGCGAGCTCCAGGATCGCATCCGACACCGCGCTGAGCGGGTTCCCTTTTGCGCTCTCGGCCAATCCGTTCCTAACGGCAAGTCCGACCTGGGCAAAATCCCCGTATGTTGCGACGCGCGCTTCGTCATCGGCTTCCCTCATCGAGCTGATGATGTTCGTATCAAACGCGCCCGGCTGCACGATTGCGACATCGATGCCGAATGGGCGTAGCTCGTAAGATGTGGTCTCCGCTAAGGCCTCGAGCGCCCATTTGCTGGCCGCGTAGACGCCCCCGAACGGCAAGACGAAGCGGCCGACCACGGAACTCACGTAGACCACGAGACCCTTGCGGCGTTGGCGCATCGCGCCGAGAAACGCGCGGTTGACGCGCAGCGGTCCAACCACGTTGGTGGCCAGTTGCTGCTCGACCGCCTGCGGCGTGAATGCTTCGGTTAAACCGAGGAAGGCTGTCCCGGCGTTGTTGACGAGAACGTCGATAGCCCCGGTCGCCCCCTGGATCTTCGCGGCAGCCTGCTCGACCGAAGCATCGCTCGTGACATCGAGCTCGACGACTTCAGCGCCGAGCGCGCGGAGCTCGGCCGCAGGTGCAGCGTTACGGCCGTCCGGGTCGCGCAGCGTCGCGAACGTGCGCCATCCTTCGCCCAAAAACGCTTGCGTTATTGCTTTTCCGAACCCACTGCTTGCTCCGGTGATAACGACCGTCTGTTGCTCGCCTGACATCCTCTACCGCTCCCCGATCTGATGCAAAGTGTTGACGGCAAGCAGCATACCACGTACACTAACTCAGAGAAAGTACACACCTTTGAGTAAGTTAGAACAGCGTACCCGCGGAAACACCTACAGCCCACATTGTTTCACGCGAAAAGTTCTCGACCACGTCTTCAGCCGCTGGGGCGCGCTCGTGTTGGGTGCGCTCACGGAGCGTAAAAAGCGCTACTCCGAGTTGCGCGATGAGATAGGCGGCATCTCGGAAAAAATGCTCGCGCAGACGCTCCGCTCGCTCGAACGCGACGGGCTCGTCGAACGGCATAGCTTTCCCGTCGTTCCCCCGCACGTGGAGTACCGGTTGACGCCTCTTGGGCGCGAATGCGCGCGCCGTGTATGGTCGCTGGTCGATTGGATCGAAACCCACGCGCTCAACTTAGAGCGCGCACAAGTCGCCTACGACCAGGATTGTGCACCCGCGGTGGGAGGCTCTTACGCCGGAGTCATCCCGGCTGAACGAAACGCGTCGCGAGCCGGATAGTACGCTAGGCCGGGGCGGCCAGCTGACCGACGCCGAATTGTAGCAGCGTGTCGCTTTGCAGGGGCGCGATTCTCGCGTTGATTTCGGCGGCGGCCGTCAGGCCAAAATCGACCACCGTCCGCAGCGGACGCGTTCCGGGCGTCGCCTTCGCGAGCGCGACGACCGCGTGAGCGACCTCGCTTGGCGCATGCCCCTTGGCCATTTCAACAAGCGTGCCTCCAACCGCGAGCCCGGCCTTGGCGGACTCTCCGTAAGCGGCGACGCGCGCTTGATCGTCCGGTCCGGTTCGCGAAGCGCTGATGTTCGTGCTGAATGCGCCCGGCTCCACGATCCCGACCTCGACTCCGAACGGACGCAGTTCGTAGGATGCCGCTTCCGCCAGCGCCTCAAGCGCCCACTTACTCGCGCAGTAGACGCCGCCGAACGGTAAAACGATCCGGCCGACGACCGAGCTTATATACACGATTAAACCACTGCGCCGATTGCGCATCGCCCCGAGGAAGGCGCGGTTCACGCGCAACGCCCCAAACACATTGGTCGCGAATTGGCGCTCGACGGCCTCCGGTGTAAACGCCTCGGTGATGCCAAAAAATGAGTTACCCGCATTGTTGACCAGCACGTCGACTGCGCCGGCAGCGGTGTGGATCTCGGCCGCGGCTCGCTCGACGGACTCGGTGTCCGTCACATCGAGTTCAACGACCTCGGCGCCCAGCGCTCGCAACTCATCGGCTGCCGGCTTGTTGCGGCCGTCCGCTGCGCGCAACGTTGCAAACGTGCGCCAACCTTCGCCGAGAAACGCCTGCGCCATCTCTTTGCCGAACCCGCTGCTTGCTCCCGTGATGACTACTGTTCGCGGTGCATCCGTCATGTGTTGAGTCTCCGCAGTTCGAGAATGAGGGCCTATGCCGGTGGAACACCAGCGGAGCGAAACGCGTTTCGTCCCGGGTAGCTTCCGGCGGACCCGAGCTGCTCTTCGATCGACATCAAGCGATTGTATTTCTCGACACGATCGCTGCGTGAGAGAGAACCCGTTTTGATCTGCCCCGCGCCCGTGGCGACGGCGATATCGGCGATCGTCGTGTCGCCAGTCTCGCCGGAACGGTGGGAAATTACGCAGCGGTAGCCGGCTTTGTGCGCTAGATCGACGGCGTCGAGCGTTTCGGTCAGCGTGCCGATCTGGTTGACCTTGATCAGGATCGCGTTGGCAACACCCTCGCGAATTCCGCGCGCGAGGCGTTCGGTATTGGTAACGAAAAGATCGTCACCGACGAGCTGCACGCGGTCGCCGATGCGTTCGGTTAGCGCGCGCCAGCCTTCCCAATCGTCTTCCGCTAGGCCATCCTCGATCGAAACGATCGGATAGCGCGCGATGACATCCGCGTAGAAATCGACCATCTGTGCGGGCGAATACGGCTTGTCTTTGGTCACCGGAAAATACGAACCGTCCTGGTAGAACTCGGTCGATGCCGGATCGAGCGCGAGCGCGATGTCTTCCCCGGGCTTGTACCCGGCGCGCTCGATCGCTTCGATCAACAGATCCAAGGCTTGATCGAGCGTCTCGAGCGGCGGCGCGTAGCCGCCCTCATCGCCGACGAGCGTCGGCAGATGCCGTTCGTGCAGCAGTTTCCCGAGCGCGTGAAACGTTTCAGCACCATACCGAACGGCCTCGGCGAAGGTCGGCGCGCCGACCGGCACGATCATGCATTCCTGAAACTGCAGCGCACCTTCGGCGTGCTTACCGCCGTTGATCACGTTCATCATCGGAACGGGCAGCGTCCCCGCGGTCGGACCACCGAGATAGCGAAACAGCGGAAGGCCGAGACTCGTCGCCGCTGCTCGCGCAGCCGCAAGCGAAACGCCGAGCAGGGCGTTTGCGCCGAGCGAACCTTTGTTGGGCGTGCCGTCGAGTTCGATCATCTGGTTGTCGATCTCGCGCTGTCCCGTGACGTCGAGACCTTCGAGCGCCGGCCCTAGGATCGCATTGACGTTGTCGACGGCCTTCGTAACGCCCTTACCATTATAACGGGCTGCGTCGCCGTCGCGCAGCTCGACGGCTTCGTAGGCACCGGTCGAGGCACCCGAGGGCACGAGCGCTTCTTCCACCGCGCCGAAACTCGTCGCGACGGCAACGGCGACGGTCGGATTGCCGCGCGAATCCAGCACTTCACGTGCGTGAACGCCCTCGATGAGCGGCCGGCCGCCGCCGCGTAACGATTCGATCATAGCTCGACGAGCCACTTGCTGAGTTCGTTCGAGCGCGGATGGATCTCGCTCGCTTCGAACCAGATGGCAATTTCGCGTTTCGCGCTCTCGGGCGAATCGCTACCGTGGACGAGATTCCGGCCGATCGTTTGGCCGAAGTCGCCGCGAATCGAGCCCGGCGCCGCTTTGATCGGATTGGTCGCACCGATCGTCGAGCGGCAGCCTTCGATCGCATCCGACCCTTCGATCACCATCGCCACGATCGGGGCGCTCGTGATATATTCGACGAGCCCGTTGAAAAACGGCTTTCCTTCGTGCTCGGCGTAATGTTCCTTGGCGCGAGCTTCCTCGACGAGGACCAGCTTCAACCCGAGGAGCGTGTAGCCGCGGCGCTCGAAGCGCGCGAGAATTTCGCCGACGAGACCCCGTGCGACCGCGTCCCCTTTTGCTAAAATGAGCGTACGTTCGATAGCCATAGCGCCGCCTTAGGTACGCGGCGGCGAAGGATAGGGCCTGGTCGTGTTCGAGATTCGTTCCTACGCCGAAACCGGCAGCACCAACGATGATGCGATTGCTTTGCTTGGCCACACCGAGGGCGCGGGCATCGCACTTGTGGCCGACTATCAGCGCAACGGCAAGGGACGCCGCGCGCGGAACTGGATCGCGCCGCCCGGCAGCTCGTTGCTGTTCACCGCGGTGCTACCGGATCCGGTTCCGAGCAGCTCCCTCTGGGCCGTTCCGTTCTGGACGGCACTCGCCGTCGCAGCGGGGATCGAACGCGAGACGGGCTTACGCGTCGCCTTACAATGGCCGAACGATCTGCTGCTGGATGCGCGCAAGTGCTGCGGAATCTTGTGCGTGTCACGCGTCGTCGGCGCGCACGCGTGGGTCGGGTGTGGCGTCGGCGTCAACGTGCTGCGTCCGAGCGGCGACCCGGTACTTGCCGGCCTCGATCCACCGCCCGCCTTTCTCTCCGACTATGTATCGGAGCCCGGGCGTCGGCCACTGCTCGAAGCGATCCTCGCTTCCTACGAGGCGACCCTCGTCGAGTTGAATCATCCCGAGGACATCGCACGGGCCTGGGAGCGGCGCGCCGGGCTCGACGGGACGCCGTACCGCCTCCTGCTCGACGGCGGCGAGGCACCGTTCGAGGCGATCGCACGCCGCCTCGGCGGCGACGGATCGCTGATCGTGAACGGCGGCGCGGGGGAGCGACAAATCTCGTTAGCCGACGCCCGCGTGCTGCGCACGTAGGAGTCAGCGGCTCGCGCGCGCTCGTTTCTCGCATGTCTCGCAAAAGTGCGAGAGCTTGTTGTCCGTATCGTAGATCGAGTTCGAGAAATACATCGCGCAGCGCGGGTTGAAGCAATGCTTGAGCCCGAGAGCGTGGCCGAGGTTGTGGACGGCTTCCTTCAGGGTCCGCTGAAAGAGCAGATTGGGATCGGCCCGCTCGCCGTAGAACTCGCTGCGCAAGCGGTGTAACGAGACGACCGCAACGCGATGCTCTTCGCTTGCGTCGCCGAAGATGAATTGATGCGACGTTTTGTAGAGATCGAAATCGGTGATCGCAAGCCGCACGCCGAGCTCAGGTGCCGGGTTCGCCGCCACGCGGGCGACCAACGTGTTGAAAAACATCTGCTTGCGAACGCTGTTAAGCGTGGTGCGCGGGATGCGCAACGTCCGGTCGACCGTGCAAACGAACAAGAAACGCTCTTCAAGGCAAAGAGCCAACCGTTCCAAGAACCCTGCGTCCAACGCATTGATCGGCACGATGCTGATCTGCCCCACGGACCAGATACTTTGCTCTGCGGTCTCCCAGAACCTGTGCAGCAATCCGCATCGCGAACGCGAAAGGCCACCGGATGATCGTCGGCATCGGAACCGATCTCGCCGAAGTCGAGCGATACCGCTTCGACGACGTCGCGCTCGCGCGCTTCGCGAAGCGCGTCTACACCGAGGAAGAGATGCGCTATGCCATGCGCAAGCGCAACTGGCCCGAGCGGCTGGCGGGCTTTTTTGCCGCGAAGGAAGCGGCGCGCAAAGCCTTCGGCCACGCGATCCCGTGGCGCAGCGTCGGAGTGTCGCACGAGCGAAGCGGGAAACCTTATCTCGTGTTCTTCGAACCGTACCACGGGCTGCCCGCGAGCCGGGGCGTCTCGCGCATCCACCTCACGATCACGCATACCGCGTCGACTGCCGCGGCGGTCGTCATCTTGGAAAGCGGTACCTAGTGCGCGTTCTCAGCGCCGCGCAAATGCGGGCAGCCGATAGCGCTGCGGTCACGCGCACGGGCGACATCATGCTGATGCGGGCGGCCGGCAGTGCGCTCGCGGAGGCGATCGCTCTCGTCGTTCCGTCGCCTCGCAAAGTGATCGCATTCGCCGGTCCGGGCAACAACGGCGGCGATGCATACGCTGCGCTCGCGGCAGTCGAGGCACCCTGCGAGCGGATCATCTACGCCAGCAGCACTTCCGGCACGAGCGCGGGCCGGCGCGACGCGGAAATGCGAGCGCGCATTGCGGGCGTCGTTATACGCGATCTTCCCGCATCCTTCGCCGAGGCCGCGGCCGTTCTCGTGGGAGCGGACGTGGCGCTCGACGCATTGCTCGGAACGGGCGCCCGTCCCGAACTGCCGCCGGCTTTCATTCCCGTCGTCGACGCATTGAACGCCGCACAGGCCACGGTCATCGCGGTCGATATTCCAACGGGCGTCGACGCCGATAACGGGAAAGTCGGAGCGCACGCCGTGCGCGCCAACCTCACCGTCACGCTCGGCGCGGCGAAACTTGGGCTGCTGCTCGAACCCGCGCGCAGCCACACGGGCGACCTCTACATCGGCGACCTCGACATCGACGACGAGATTCGAGCGCTCGAGGAACCACGCTTCGAAGCCCTCAACGACGGCGAATTCCTTGCCCTCTTGCCGCGCCGCGGGGACGAAAGCGACAAGCGCTCGTCGGGAGCGCCGCTCGTCGTTGCGGGTTCCGGGCAATTCCCGGGTGCCGCCGTGCTGTGCGCTCGCGGCGCGGCGCGGGCCGGTGCGGGCTACGTAACGCTCGCGAGCAGCATCGACGCCGCGCCGGCGTTGCGCGCGCACCTGGTCGAACAAGTTGTGGTCACCTACGACGAGAGCGATGTCGAGACCACAATCGAAACGCTGCTCGATCTCACGAAACGCTCGAATGCCGTTGCCATCGGACCTGGGCTCGGTCTCTCCGACAACGCCGGCGCGATCCTGCGGGGTTTCATCGAGAAGCTGGAGCGCCCGTTCGTCGCGGATGCAAGTGCGCTCTTTCACCTCGCCAAGCACCTGGATGTGCTCGCGGGAAAGGCATGCGTGCTGACGCCGCACGAAGGCGAGTTTGCACGCCTTTCCGGCGAAGGAACGATCGCTCCCGGCACGCGCGTCGAACGTTTGCGTTCCTTCGTGAAACGCACGGGTGTGACGACGCTGCTGAAAGGCAACGCCACGCTGATCGACGACGGTACGACGATCGACGTCAACGTCAGCGGTACGAGCGCGCTTGCCACGGCCGGCACCGGCGACGTGCTGAGCGGCATCATCGCGACGCTGCTTGCCCAAGGCCTCTCACCGCGTGACGCGGCCCGTGCCGGCGCCTACTGGCACGGTCTCGCCGGACGTTACGCCGCCAAGCAGCGCCCGGTCGGCGTCGTAGCCGGCGACGTTGCCGAGGCACTTGGGCTCGCGCTCCCGCGGCGGCCGCAGCGCGGCCCCGGGGAGCGCCTCATCCGCCTGTCTTAAGCGACCGCGTAGACGGCCGCGTGAGCGCTCGTCGCATCGAGCGCGTGGCCGAGATCGGCCAAAATATCTGCCTCGTCTTCGATGCCGACCGAGAGCCGCAGCAGTTCTTGCGTGAGGCCGAGTTCCACTTTGCGGTCGGCCGGAACCGAACCGTGGGTCATCGTCCAAGGACTGCATACGAGCGACTCCACGCCACCGAGCGAGGTCGCGAGATTGAAGATGCGCAAGTGGCGCACGAGCTCGAGCGCACGCTCGGCGCCGCCGCGCACGCGGAACGATACGATTCCACCGAAACCACGCATCTGCTTGCGGGCCAACTCGTAATCGGGATGGCTGCGGAGTCCCGGATAGTAGACGTCGCTCACGTCGTCGCGTGAATCCAAGAAGTTCGCTACGGCATGAGCGTTGCGCTCGTGCTCGCGCATCCGGATCGCGAGCGTCTTCGCGCCGCGCATCGTGAGATAGGCATCCCAGGGACCCGGAATCGCTCCAACCGCATTTTGCTGAAAGGCAACTTGCGCGTGCAGCTCGGGGTCGCTTGTGATCACGATGCCGCCGACGACATCGCTGTGACCGCTCAGGTACTTCGTCGTCGAGTGCATGACGACGTCGGCGCCGAATTCGAGCGGGCGCTGCCAATAGGGTGTTGCAAACGTGTTGTCGACTGCAACGATCTGCCCCGGACGTTTGAGTGCGACGATGCCGGCGATGTCGATGATCTTCAAGAGCGGATTGGTCGGCGTTTCTACCCAAAAGAGTTTCGTATTGGGCCGGATCGCCGCGCGCGTTTCTGCGAGATCGCACATCTCCACGTACGTCGTCTCGATACCGTAGCGCGGGAAGACGTCGGAGAACAGGCGATGCGTGCCGCCGTACAAGTCTTTGGTCGCCACGATGTGATCGCCCGCGCGCAGAAAGCTGAACGACGCACCGTTGGCCGCAGCCATCCCGGAACCGAACGCGCACGCAAAGCGACCACCCTCCAAGTCCGCCAGCTGCCGCTCGAGGGCTTGGCGCGTCGGGTTGCCGGAACGCGAGTAATCGAAGCCCTTCGTCACTCCGACCGCTTCTTGCGTAAACGTTGCGGTCTGGTAGACGGGGACGATGGTCGATCCTGTGGCCTTACAGGGATCTTGTCCGGTCCGGATCGCGCGAGTCGCGAATCCGCGGGTAGCCACGTCAGCCTCGGGCGCACAGGTGCGCAAAGCGGGCTGCGAGTGGCCGAAAGCATCATTCGGCATGAGTAGCACTCCACAGTTTTGATTATTCTATTGTCCGGGGTCGTGCCGTCTACGCTTACGGCCGAGGAGGTTCCTGCACGACGCCCGTCACTCCATTCTGAGAATATTGCCAGGCGAGCGGCCAAAACAGTGCGCGCGAAAGGTTGCCCCGCCGATGTATTGAGGTAGTCTCTCTGCCGCGACCACGAGCGCGGAGCAAGGTCAATCTCTTTGCAAGGATCCCCGGTGCCGGCAAAGCTGCTTCGCAAGAGCCCCCGGGCGCTAGCGCCGCGCGCTGCCGAGACGGCATACCACGACGTCTTCCTACGCAATGCGAGCGCGATGTGTATCGTCGAGCGCTCGTTGCTCCATTTCCTTGCGGTCAACGACAGCGCGCTCTTGCTCTACGGCTACACGCGCGGCGAACTGCTCGCGCGAACGCTCAATGACATCGACCAAGCGGCGCGGGCACCGCTTGCAGCGAGAGGTCGCCATCTCGCTCATCACGTCCGCAAAGATGGAAAGCTGCTCGCGCTTCGCCTGACGGCGACCGAGATCGAGTGGGGCGGCGAGGTCGCGCTGCTGTTTCAGGTTGACGATCCCGCTGCGAGCGACGAACTCAAAGCCGACACGGCCCAGTCGCTGCACGCGGTGCTCGAAAGCATGAATGACGCCTTCTACACGTGCGACCGTGACTTTCGCCTCACGTACTTCAATGAACGCACGACCGTCTTGCTCGACCGCACGCGCGAGGAGATGACCGGACGAACCCTCCCGGAGCTTTTTCCCGGAACCATCGGTTCGCCGGTCGAAGCCGCGTTTCTGAAAGCGCTCGCTTCCGGCAAAGCGAGCGAGTTCACGCTCTACCAAACGCTGCGCGACCGTTGGATCGACCTGAAAGTGTACCCCTCCTCCGAGGGACTCGCGGTCTACGTGCGGGATGCCTCGGAGCGGATGCGAGCCGAGCGAGCCTTGCGCGAAAAGGAAGCTCGCCTGAAGCTCGTGCTGAGCGAAGTGCCCGCGATCATGTGGCACGTCGATACGGACATGCGCGTGCAGTGGGTCGACGGCTTGGCAGCCAGCCGGATGCGGTTGTCCGATCGTGATGTCGGCCGGCTGCTCGTTGATGTCGTCGCCCAAGCACCGGACGGCGAGGTGTCGTTGAGCGCGCATCGCAGCGCGCTGCGCGGCGAATCGAGAACCTTTACGCTCGAGCGGCGCGGCTTGATTCTTGAAGCTCGCGTCGAGCCGTTGCTTTCGCCCGAAGGCGACATCATCGGAGTCGTCGGCGCCGCGATCGACGTGACGGTGCTGCGCGGTGCCAACCAAGCGCTTCTGGAGAGCAAACGCCAACTGGCGCTCGTCCAAGAGGTCGCGCAACTCGGCAGTTGGCGGCACGAAGTACAGAGCGGTCACATCGCCTGGTCCCAGGAGCTCTTTCACATCGTCGGACATTCGGCCGGCGCGGGCGATCGCACCGTTCACCCGCACTTTGCCAACTTCGTTCATCCCGCGCACGCTGCCGAGTTTGCTGAGGCGATGACGCGTTGTGTTGCGAGCGGCGCACGGGCACTTTTAGAGCACCGGATCGTGCGGGCGGACGGAGAGATTCGCTGGGTTCGAACGACCGCCGAGATCCGTCACAACGACGGCGACGGTAGTCAGGGCACGCTGATCGGAGCCGTACTGGACATTTCCGCGCAAAAGCTCGTTGAGGAACGCCTGGCCTTCCTTGCGCACTATGACTCATTGACCGGGTTTCATAATCGCGAGGGCTTTTCGCAAGCCCTGGAACTCGTCTTGAAGGATCGCGATTTCGCCGCCAACCCGGTCTACGTGTTCTTTGTCGATCTCGACGGCTTCAAATCGGTCAACGAGTCGCTCGGGCACGCCTTCGGAGATCGCGTTCTGCGCGAAGTGGCAGCGACGCTGCGCAACTTCAAGGAGATCGAGCTGTTCGCTCGTCTCGGCAGCGACGAGTTCGTGCTGGCAACGAGCAGCCTCGAGGGAGATGCCGCAGCGCGCGAGTTGGCGGATCGCCTCACCGGAGCGTTCACGCATTCGCTGCATTTTGAGGAGCGCGAGTACTTCATCGGGGTAAGCGTGGGAATTAGCGCCTACCCACGCGATGGTGACGACGTCGGAACGCTGCTCGGCGGCGCAGACACGGCCATGTGTGAGGTGAAGAAGACCGGTGGCCGCGGCTACTCGTTTTTCGCTGCCGACATGCGAACGCGAGCTTTGAAGCGACTCACGATCGAGCACGATCTGCACCTCGCGATCGAGCGCAAACAATTCACGCTGCATTACCAGCCGTTGGTCGACGTCAAGACGGGCACGATCGTGGCCGCGGAAGCGCTCATCCGCTGGATCCATCCGGACGCCGGCATGATTCCACCGGACTCATTCATTCCGATCGCCGAGGAGACGGGCCAGATCATCGCAATCGGAAGCTGGGTTCTGCGCGAGGCCATCGGCCGCTGCAAATCCTGGCAACAACTTGCCGAGCGGCCGATTCGCGTTTGTGTCAACATCTCCGCGATGCAGCTGATCCATCCGGATTTCTGCGACCAAGTGCAAGACGTTCTCCAGGACGCCGGTCTCCAACCGGGTCTCCTCGAACTCGAGATCACCGAAACCGCAACCCTGCGCGATCTGGATCGCGCCGTCGACGTTCTGACGACCCTGCGCGCAATGGGCGTGCGCTGTTCGATCGACGATTTCGGAACGGGTTACAGTTCGTTGAGCTACCTGAAACGATTGCCCGCCGATGTTTTGAAGATCGACCGTTCTTTCATCAACGAGCTGGAAAGCAACGAATCGGATCGCACGCTCGTCGAAGCGATGATCTACGTCGGCCATAAGCTCGGACTCACCGTCGTCGGCGAAGGCGTCGAGACGATCGAACAGTATCGTCTGCTCGACGAGATCCGGTGCGATGAAATCCAGGGGTACTTCATCAGTAAACCAAAGCCGCCGGGCGAATTTGAAGCGCTGCTCGTGCAGCCGCTGACGCTCAGCCTGTACGACCTCTCCGTCCAGGGCTAGCCCGCCAGCAGCTCGCGCAAGCCGGCTTCATCGATGATCGGAACCGCGAGACTTTGGGCCTTGGCGAGTTTCGTGCCGGCTTCGTCGCCGGCGACGAGGTAGTCGGTCTTTTTGCTGACCGCCGAACTTACTTTTCCGCCCGCGTCGACGACCAGCGCGGTCGCTTCGTCCCGCGTCAAGGTGGGCAGCGTGCCGGTGAGAACCAGGGTCTTTCCGGCGAGCGGACCGGCCGGTTTGCGCGCACGTTTCGGCGCGCTCAGCACAAGACCGCGGGCGCGCAGGCGCTCGATCACCGCGCGGTTCTGCGGCTGCACGAAAAAGAACGCGACGCTCTCGGCGATTTGGCCGCCGATGCCGGCCGTATTCTCCAGCTCCTCGCGGCCGGCCGCCAGCAGCGCGTCGATCGTCCCAAAGTCGCCGGCAAGCAAGGCTGCATTCTGGCCGCCCACGTAGCGGATTCCAAGCGCCGCGAGGACGCGCGCGAGCCCGCGCGATTTCGAGCCCTCGATTGCATCGAGCAGGTTGCGCACCGATTTGTCGCCCATCCGCGGCAGCGCTGCCAGATCTTCGGCGCGCAGATCGTAGAGGTCGGCGACGTTGGCAGCGAGCCTCGCATCGACGAGCGCGCTTGCCATGGCATCACCGATGCCCTCGATGTCCATCGCACCGCGCGAGCACCAATGCCGGATTCGTTCGCGCAACTGGGCCGGGCACGACACGTTCGTGCAGTACGAGAAAACGTCGTCCGGAGGATGATCGACGCGCGACTTGCACACGGGACAGCGCTCGGGGATTTTGTAGACGTGGGTTCCCTTGGGCCGCAGCTCGAGAACGGGGCCCACCACGTACGGGATCACGTCGCCTGCCCGGTGCACGACGACGGTGTCCCGTACGCGAATGTCCTTACGCACGATGTCGGCCTCGTTGTGCAAGGTCGCGTTGCGTACGGTCACGCCGCCGATCGAGACGGGCTCGAGCACGGCGTAGGGATTGAGCTTGCCGGTGCGGCTCACGTTGATCGCGATCTCGAGCAGTTTCGTGCGCGCTTCGGCCGCCCGAAACTTGAAGGCCGTTGCCCAGCGCGGATCTTTGCCCGCGAAGCCGAGCTTGCTTTGAAGCGCCAAGTCGTCGACCTTGATGACGACCCCGTCGATTTCGTAGTCGAGCGCGTCGCGCTGCACTTCCCAGCGCGCGCAAAAGGCAATGACCTCATCGATCGTCGCGCAGCGTGCGGCCTGCTCGTTCACGGGAAAGCCGAATGCTCCGAGCGCCTCGAGCAAACCGTACTGCGTGCGCGGCAGCTCGATGCCCTCGAAGGCACCGATGGCGTAGGCGAAAAATGACAGCTTCCGCTGAGCCGTCATGCGTGCGTCCTTTTGCCGCAGGCCGCCGGCCGCGGTATTTCGCGGATTCGCGAAGAGCGGTTGCCCGGCGGCCTCACGCATATGATTGAGCGCCGCGAAGGCGCTCTTCGAAAGATAGACTTCTCCGCGGGCGTCGAGCGCCGTTGGAAAAGGCGCGTGCAGCTTCTTGGGAATGTCTGCGATCGTGCGAACGTTCGCGGTCACGTCCTCACCGACGCTTCCGTCGCCGCGCGTGCCCGCGGATACGAGCGAGCCGCGCTCGTAGCGCAGCGACATCGCCAAGCCGTCGATCTTCAATTCGCATACATACGCGACCGGGGCGCCGGCCAGTTTCGAGACCCGTGCATCGAACGCTCGCAGATCTTCCTCATCGAATGCGTTAGCGAGCGAGAGCATCGGGACGACATGCCGGTATGGCGGAAACTCGGCTGAGGGCGCGCCACCCACGCGCTGCGTCGGTGAATCCGGCGATGCAAGCTCCGGATGGGCATCTTCGAGTTCCCTCAGCTCGTGCAGCAGCGCATCGTACGCTTCATCGGCAATGGTCGGAGCGTCAAGGACGTGGTAGTTGCGGTTCGCCTCCTCGATCTGAGCGCGCAGCTCAAGCACGCGCTCGACCGGCGGTTTTTGGACAGCCACGCGGCCGATTACGACGGGGCGCAAGAATCTCCGCGTTGAGCGCCAAGCTTTGCGCTCATGCGTTCGTTTTTGGTCCAGCAACAGCCGCTCGAGGTCGTTTTTGCGGCCGGGTCGCTAGCGAAGCTGCCCGAGACGATGGCGACGTGCGCGGTCGCGCGGGCGGTGCTCGTGCCGACCCCTTCTGTGCGCCTGGCGGTCGGACGCATCATGGGCCTTTTGCCCGAACGTGTAGCCGGCAGCTTCGAGGGAGTGGCGCCGCACGTGCCCGCCAGCGCCGTGAAGGCGCTGCAGAGCTTCGCTCTTTCGCGCGACGCCGACTGCCTGATTGCCATCGGCGGCGGGGCAGCGATCGATCTCGCGAAGGCCGCGTCGTCCGGCACCGGCCTGACGGTCATCGCCATGCCGACGACCTATGGCGGCAGCGAACTGACGGCCCATGCTGGACAAGTGAGCGACCACAAGAAGCAGAGCATCCATTCGGGTGCACCGCGCGCGGTTCTCTACGATCCGGAATTGACGTACGGCCTTCCGCGGCGCGCCACGGCCGGCAGTGCGATGAACGCGCTCGCACACTGCGTCGAAGCGCTCTACGCGCCGCATCCCCAGCCTCTGGCGTTGCTGGCCGCTGAAGAAGCGTTGCGGCGTATCCCGCCTGCGCTGCGCATTGTCGACCATGCGCCGCACGACGCCGAAGGCCGGGCAGAATTGCTTTTCGGGGCCTACCTTGCCGGCGTAGCGTTAGCCGGAACGGGCATGGCCTTGCACCATCGCATCTGTCACGTGTTGGGCGGCCGGTACGGGATCGCGCACGGCGACGCAAACGCGATCATGCTCGCACACGTCGTGCGCTTCAACGAACCGTTCGCCCAGGACGAAATCGCAACGGTCGCGCGGGCGCTCGGCACCGACGATGCAGCCAAAGCACTCGGGGCCCTGGCACGCGAAGCCGGCGCTCCCGCATCGCTCGGCGAACTCGGTCTCGATCTCGCCGAACGCGAAACGATTGCGGACCTCGTTCTTTCGCAGCCGTTGAACAATCCACGCCCGGTTGGACGCGAAGCGCTGCTGCGGCTGCTCGACGGCGCCTGGAGCCGGCAGTTGGCGCCGCGCCAGATAAGCGCGTAGTGTCCGACCACTTTCGAACCGTCGGCTTCACGCTCGAGCGCAGCGAACTCGAATCACTTCTGCAGCGTGCCCTTGAAGGCGGGCGGCGGATCGAGGCGCCGCACGGGGACTATCACGTCTGGGCGCCGGGTGCCGGGGCCGAACTCTGGGTCAACTTGTATCGCCGCGACGGGCGCCGCGAGCTGGCCGGTGCAAACCCGCACTTCGCGGCGCAAGCGCGCATGCAGGTTGTGATTGAAGCACTCGAGCCAAACGCCGAGTTCGCGCTCGAGGGCGCGGTCTACGCGTGGCCGGCGCCCGGTGAGGAGCATGCACTCTACCCGTTTTCGGCGAGCGTGCCCGATTTTGACGCATCGCTCGCCGCGCGCGACGTACCGTTTCGCGCGGTGCTCGCACTCGCGGGCTTTGCCAACGAGTTGAGCTGGTGGCCCAACCCGGGCGCCTACCGCGACGCGCTCGAGAACGAGGCGATCGGTTTTGCGGAAGCGTCGTTCGTGCCGGTCGGGCTGTTCGGTCACAACACGGGCCGGGCGCGTTCGCAATGCGTCGTGACCGGTACGATCGTCGCTGCGGAAACGCGCATCAACCCGGTGACCGAACGGGCCTTCGCGCTCTTGCGGCTCGAAACGTACGGCGGCGAGATCGATATCGTCGCTTCACCCGATCTCGTGACCGGCGAGCCGCTCGCCGGCGGTGTCGCTCGTGCCAGTTGCTGGTTGAGCGCGCGCATCGTCGAATGAAGCGTCACCTACAGCCGGTCTTGATCGGCCTGCTCTTCCTGATTGCCGGCACCCTGCATTTCAAAAATCCACAGTGGTACGTGCGAATCATGCCGCCGTTCATTCCGGCGCAGAGCGAACTGGTCGCACTGAGCGGCGCCTGCGAGATTCTCGGCGGCTTCGGCGTCCTCTATCCGCGCACGCGCCGGGCCGCCGGGTGGGGTTTGATCGCGCTCTTGCTCGCGGTCTTTCCCGCCAACATCTACATGGTGGTCGACGCTCAAAAGTTCGTGCGGGTCGCGCCGGCCTGGGCGCTCTACGCGCGACTACCGCTGCAGTTCGTGCTTTGCTGGTGGGTGTATCGGGCCTGTGTTCTTCGCAAGAGCCCCTAAGCCGGACGCGCGCGCGACATGATCGCCGCGCAATCGGAACCGCGCGGAAGCGTGCCGTAGGCGTGACCCCATTCCGCGCCAAGACGCGACGAGCAAAACGCATCGGCTACGAAGGCCGGGCTGTGCCGCACGACAAGCGCCGCCTCGAAGACGAGCGCCATCTTCTCGACGATCGAGCGCGCGCGCTGCTCCGCGCCGCCGGGGTCGCTCAACTCGCGCCGCAGCGCAGCCGTTGCGGCATCGAGGCGCCGGTCGGCGCCCACCACCGTCTCGACCTCGTCGAAATACGATTCGAGGACGCCCGGCTCTTTGGCCATCGCCCGCAACACGTCGAGCGCATTGACGTTACCCGAGCCTTCCCAAATCGAATGTAGCGGCGCTTCACGGAAGATGCGCGGCATGATCGTCTCTTCGACGTAGCCGTTGCCGCCGAGACACTCGAGCGCCTCGGCCGCGTGCCCGGCGGCACGCTTGCAGACCCAGTACTTGCCGAAGGCCGTGCCGATGCGCTTGAGGCGCGTCTCGTGCGCATCGCCGGCAGCGGCGCTGTCGCAGGCCCGCGCGAGCCGCGTGAAGAGGAGCGTGGCAGCTTCGCTCTCGAGCGCGAGATCGGCCAGGACGTTCTGCATGAGCGCTTGATCGGCCAGCAGTTTCCCGAACGCTTCACGGTGATTTGCATGGTGAATTGCTTGCGCGACGGCCTGGCGCATCCCAGCGGCGGCGCCGATGATGCAGTCGAGCCGCGTGAAATTTACCATCTCGACGATCGTTTGCACGCCGCGGCCTTCTTCGCCGGCGAGCCACCCGAACGTTCCGTCGAATTCGACTTCGCTCGAGGCGTTGCTGCGATTCCCGAGCTTGTCCTTGAGACGCTGGAGATTGAAGACGTTCCGCGTTCCATCGGGCAGAAAGCGCGGGACGAGGAAACAGGAGAGCCCGCCTGGCGCCTGGGCGAGCACGAGGAACGCATCGGACATCGGTGCAGAGCAAAACCACTTGTGGCCGGTGAGGGCATACTCGTTGCCGGGGCCGCCTGCGCCGAGCGGCGTCGCGCGCGTCGTGTTGGCGCGCACGTCGGAGCCGCCTTGCTTCTCGGTCATCGCCATGCCGAAGATCGCGGAACCCTTGAGCGGCGCCGGGCGCAGCACGCCGTCGTAAGTGCCGGCAAAAACGAGCGCTTCCCAATCCCGCGCCAGCTCCGGCTGCAGGCGGAGGACCGGGACCGCGGCGTGCGTCATCGCGACGGGGCACCCGTGGCCCGCATCGACTTGCGACCAGACGAACATGTGCGCAGCGCGGGCCACGTGGACGCCCGCTTTTGGATCGCGCCAAGCAGACGCGTGTACGCCGTATTCGATTGCCGTTTTCAACAAATCGTGATACGACGGATGAAATTCGACCTCGTCGACACGGTTTCCGAAACGGTCGAACAGCTTGAGTTTCGGCGGACTAGCGTTCGCTTCGAAACCCCAAGCAATCGCCTCGGCAGACCCCGCCTTCGTTCCCAATTTGCGGAGCGAAGCGTCTGCCCAAGCCGCGCCGTTTGCCGCCACCGAACTCGCGAGAACGGCGTCGCTGCCGTACACGTCGTAGTCGCAAAGTGGCGGCGGCTGATTGGTGACATCATGCGTGTGATGCTGCGTCCGCAAATCCGGTAAGGTAAGTGCCATTGCAAAGCGCTCCGTCGTTCGAGGACTAGCCGGTCCTTTGAGAGGGACCGTCGCGATTACTTCGTAGAAGCTGTGATATGCAAACAATTGCCAAGAGCCGTGAAATCCGGCTCGCGTCGCGCCCGTCAGGCTGGCCCACGGACGAACACTTCGAACTCGCCGAAGTTGAACTGCAAGCCGCCGGCCCTGGAGAAGTCCTCGTGCGCAATACGCACATGTCGGTAGAGCCGTACATGCGCGGACGCATGAACGACCTCAAGTCGTACGTTCCACCATTCGAGATCGGTAAGGCACTACAGGGCTCCGCCGTCGGTTTCGTCGTCGAGTCGAACGATGCGTCGTTGCCGGTCGGAACCTGGGTTCAGTCGATGTTCGGCTGGCGCGAATATGCCGTAGCGCCGGCCAAGGCCTTTACCAAAATCGACGCGTCGGTCGCGCCGGCCAATGCGTATCTCGGCGTGCTCGGCATCCCGGGTTTCACGGCCTGGGTCGGCCTCAATATCATCGCGGAACTCAAAGCGAACGAAGTGTTGTTCATTTCTTCTGCAGCGGGCGGGGTTGGCAGCATCGGCGGCCAGCTCGCGAAACTCAAAGGCGCCACCGTGATCGGCAGCGCCGGCGGCCCGGAAAAGGCGCGCTTCCTCACCAAAGAGCTCGGCTTCGACGTTGCGATCGACTACAAAGAAGGCAGCATCGGCAAGAAGCTCGCCGCGGCAGCGCCGGGCGGGATCGACGTCTACTTCGACAACGTCGGCGGCGAACAATTGGACGCGGCCCTCGTCGCGTTGCGACCGTTTGGCCGGGTGGCGGCGTGCGGCATGATCTCCGGTTACAACGGCGAGCAGCCGGCGGTGCGCAACCTGATCACCGTCGTCGGTAAACGCCTGAAGGTTCAGGGCTTTATCGTCAGCGATCACATCGCACGCTTCGATGAGTTCGTCAGCGAAGTCGCACCGTATTTGCGCGACGGCAAGATCCATGCGCCCGAATCCTTCGTGGACGGCGTCGAGAATGCACCACGCGCATTTATCGATATGCTGCGCGGCGGCAAGCACATCGGCAAAGTTCTCGTCCGGGTTGCGCCGGAAGGCTCGTGCCCATGACCGATGCCGCGCGCGAACGCGTCATTCGCTGGGAGGAACCGGTTGCTGCTGCACAAGCGGCGCGCACGATGAGCGGCCTCGAAGCCTTACGCGCCATCCGCGATGGGGGTGTGTCGCAGCCGCCGATTGCCGTATTGATGAACATTTGGCTCACCGATATCGAGGAGGGCCGGGTCGTCTTCGAAGGCGATCCGGCAGAGTATCATTACAATCCGATCGGCGTGGTACATGGCGGCTTCGCGCTGACGATTGCGGATTCGGCGCTCGGCTGCGCGGTCCACTCGATGCTGCCTGCCGGAGTCGGCTACACCTCGACCGACATCCAGCTGCGCTACATCCGCGCGATCACCAAAGATACGGGGCGTGTTCGTTGTGAAGCGCGTACGCTGCACGTCGGCCGCACGACCGGCGTCTCAGAAGCCCGTTTGACGGACGCGAACGGGAAACTGCTTGCGACCGCCACCATGGCGTGCGCGATCTTTCGGCCGGCGCCTACGCCTGGGTAGTCGTTTCCGCAACGGGTAGCGGGCCGGCGCCGAGGCGCGTCAGTTCGACGAGTTTCGCAAAGACGCGCTTGCGCATCGCGATACTCGGCTGCGCGAGCTCGAACACGTTGCCGAGCCACAGACCGTCGGCCGCGGAGCGCACGAGTTCGGCGATTGCGGGATCGATGCCGTCGTCTTCCAGCCGGCTGCGCCACTCGTCGTAACGGCGGCGCAGCGGCGCGAGCAATTGCGAGTTGATCGCGACCGCGGCCAGAATGCCGGCGCTGACCTTTAGGGTGCGCGTCAGCGCGCCTTCGCGGTCGAGACATGCGCTCAGAAACGCGCGGGCGAAGCTTCCCGGGCCACTCTCACCCTGCATGTGCTTGCCGAGATCGGCTTCGAACTGCGTGACGACATCTTCGATCATCGCCGCGATCAGCGAATCTTTGGTGGCAAAGTGATGAAGGATGCCCCCCTTAGAAAGGCCGATGCGCTCGGCCACGGCATCGAGCGTCAGCTTCGAGGCGCCTTCCTCGGCGACAAGTTCCGCGGCGGCTGCAAGCACGTTACGACGCGTGGTGGCGCCCGATCCGCGTAGCGGCACTACCGTTGTTCCTCGGACTCGATTGACGAAAGGACGCCGCCCATGGTATGCGTAGTACCGTCCAGGCGGACGGTATTCCCTCCGCCGCCGGATCACACTCGGCGCCGGAAGTTGCGGAGTACCAACCAACCTGATGTCGTCCATCCTGCAAGAAGCAGTCGCACAGCACCCCCTCGACGAAGCGATCGCCGCGGCCGAGCGGGCACTGCTCAGCAGGCAGAAGGCGGACGGTCACTGGGTCTTCGAGCTGGAGGCCGACGCGACGATCCCGGCCGAGTACATCTTGCTCGGCCACTACCTCGACGAGATCGATCCGGCCCTCGAGGCGAAGCTCTGCGTCTATCTGCGGCGGATTCAGAACCGCGACGGCGGTTGGCCGCTCCTCTACCGCGGAGACACCAACGTCAGCGCGACGGTTAAAGCCTATTACGCGCTCAAGCTCGCGGGTGATTCGATCGAGGCGCCGCACATGCGCAAGGCGCGCGAACGCGTGCTCGAGCTCGGCGGCGCGGCGGCTTCGAACGTTTTCACCCGCGTCGCGCTCGCACTCTTCGGACAGGTCCCGTGGCGCGCCGTCCCGGTGATGCCGGTGGAGCTGGTCGCGCTGCCAAAGTGGGCTCCCTTCCATATCGAGAAGGTGTCGTACTGGTCGCGCACCGTGATGGTCCCCCTCTTGGTGCTGATGGCGCTTCACCCGCGAGCCCGTAACCCGCGCCGCGTCGACATCCGCGAGCTGTTCGTTCACCCACCGGAGACGGAGCGGAACTACATGCACGCCGCGACCGGCTCGCCGCTCGGCAAGGTCTTCCTTGCGCTCGACGGCGTGCTACGCGTACTCGAGCCGCTGATTCCTCGCTTCATCCGTTCGCGCGCGCTCGTCAAAGCGATCCGCTTCACGACCGAGCGGCTCAATGGAGAGGATGGGCTCGGAGCGATCTTCCCGGCCATGGCCAACGCCGTGATGGCACTCGACGCGATGGGCTACAGCAAGGACGACCCCAAGCTGAAAACAGCGAAATACGCGCTTGCCAAGCTGCTCGTCGTCGGCGACGAGGAAGCGTATTGCCAGCCCTGCGTCTCGCCGATCTGGGATACGTCGCTTGCCGTCCACGCGTTGCTTGAATCCGGCGGCCCCGAAGTTCCCGAATCGGTTGCCCGGGCAAACGACTGGCTCAGCAGCCGCCAGGTAACGGACATCGTCGGCGATTGGGCGGCGCGCCGCCCCGACGTACGGCCCGGCGGCTGGGCGTTTCAGTACTGGAACGACTTCTATCCTGACGTGGACGACACCGCGGTCGTCGCAATGGCAATGCATCGCGAGAATTCGGCGCGGCACGGCGACGCGCTCGCCCGCGCGGCCGAATGGGTCATCGGAATGCAGAGCAAGAACGGCGGCTGGGGCGCCTTCGACGCGGACAACGAGCACTATTACCTCAACCACATTCCCTTCGCCGATCACGGCGCGCTGCTCGATCCGCCGACGGAAGACGTTTCTGCGCGCTGCGTCGGCATGCTGTTGCAGATGGGCTACGAAAAGGCAAACCCGGCGGTCGCGCGCGGTCTCGAGTACCTGCGCAAGACACAGCAGCCGGACGGTTCCTGGTTCGGCCGCTGGGGCACGAACTATGTGTACGGAACCTGGTCGGTGCTCAACGCCTTCCTGCCGGCCGGGGAAACGTCGCGCAATTCGCCGACCGTCCGCCGCGCAGTCGAGTATTTGCTTCGCTTTCAGCAACCAGATGGCGGCTGGGGCGAGGATGGCAGCACCTATTGGACCGAACGGCGCGGGCTGTGCAAGGAAAGTACGGCGAGTCAAACGGCGTGGGCACTGCTCGGTTTGATGGTAGCGGGCGAAGCGGAGCACCCGGCGGTCGAACGCGGCATCGCTTACTTGATGGCGACGCGCAACGCCGAAGGCCTGTGGGACGAGCCGTGGTACACGGCGGTCGGTTTCCCGCGCGTGTTCTACTTGCGGTACCATGGTTACCGCGCATTCTTTCCGCTCTTCGCCCTCGCGCGCTATCGGAATCTCGTCATGCGAAAGCGGGCCCTCCCGGCGCAACTCGGCTTTTAGCTGCAGACGAACCGGGCCCGTCCGGGTATAGTCGGGACGTGCTCTCTGCTCGTACGATCGTCTTCGACGTCAATGAAACGCTGCTCGACATGAGCGCGCTCGATCCGCTCTTCGCCGATGCGTTCGGCGATAAGGGCGTGCGCCGCACCTGGTTTGCGCAAACGCTGCAGAACGCGATGGCCGCGACCATCGCCGGAACCTATCAAGATTTCAGCACCATGGCTGCGGCGGCACTGGAAATGACCGGGCGCAAGCGCGGCCGGGCAATCGACGCGGAACGAACGCGCCGCATCTTGCGCGGCATGAGTGCATTGCCGCCGCACGGCGACGTCGTCGCGGGCCTCGAAGCTTTACGAGCTGCCGGTTTCCGTCTCGCCGTCCTGACGAACGGCGAGGAAGCGCTAGCCGAAGCGCAACTGCGGCACGCTCGCATCCGCGACTTCTTCGAGCTGGTCCTCAGCGCGGATTCCGTGCGCCGCTTCAAGCCTGCGCCGGAGATCTATGCGATGGCAGCCGAACGTCTGCGTTCTGCACCAAGCGAGTTGCTGTTGGTTGCAGCCCACGACTGGGACGTCGCCGGCGCCATGCGTGCCGGCTTCGAGGGAGCGTTCGTCGCCCGCCACGGTACGTCGCTCAACCCGCTCGAGGTGCGCCCCACGATCGTCGCCCCGGACATCAATGGCGTCGTCGAAGCCATCGTGGGCAACGCTACCGCCGTTTCATAGTGAACGATCTGACGACGCTTTCCGCTCCGCAAACCTTCGCCGTCGTCGCGCAAGGCGTCGTGTTGCGCTACCATCAAAGGCTTGCGTCGGTCTCGGATGATGCGTTCAATCATGCGACGCTTCTCGCCCGGCGGATTGTGAACGACAGCAAGGACTATCTCACCGCGGAGATTCTGCCCGCTCTTCTTACGTGTGTGATCGACGAGATCGCCGCGGAGCCGGACAGCTTCCCGAAATCGGCGCCGGATGCGCAACAAGGAAAGACTGACGGTGGGCCGTCCGCTGCCGAAGCTCTGCAATTCGGGAAGACGTGCACGGAAACCGACTTGCTAAAACTGCTGGTGCTCGTGCATGCCGGCATGTCCGATCGAGCGCCCGAACTCGCCCGGGCAAATTCCGCCGCTCTGACTCGAAGCATCGAGCAGACGCTGCAAACGGAACAGGGCAACACCGAACGCGTCACTGCGCTCTTTACGGACATCGCGGTGCTGATGCAGCGCGAAGCCTAAACGCAGGCCGTTGCGGATCGCGATTGTCGGCGCCGGGGCTGTGGGCGGCGTGGTGGCGGGCTATCTTCTCGAGGCGGGCAAGCACGACGTCTCACTGCTCGCGCGCGGCGAACGTCTCGCCGCCATTCGAGAACGCGGTCTCATCGTCGAAAGCCATGGACGCCGCTTACACAGCCGGCCCCGGGTGAGCGCCGTGCCGGAGGACTTCGGGCCGCAAGACGTGCTCTTCCTCACCGTCAAGGGGCACGGGCTGCCGGCCCTCGCGACGGCGCTTGCGCCGATGATCGGTCCCGAGACCGTCGTCGTGTCCGCTCAGAACGGCATTCCGTGGTGGTATTTCTACGGCGATGCCGGCCCCGAGTGCGACACGCCATTCGAGATCGTCGATCCGGGTGGGCTTGCGTGGCGGGCGATCGGACCCGAGCGTGCGCTCGGCTGCGTGATTTACCTTCCGGCCCACATCGAAAGCGCCGGCATCGTGCAGCACGAGGGCATCTCGCGGCTCATTTTGGGTGCACCGCGCGCCGGTCAACACGCGGCCGTCCTTGATTGCCTTGCCGGCGCGCTGAGCGAAGCGGGCATCGAAGTCGTGCTCACCGAGCAGATCCGTCACGCCGTTTGGAGCAAGCTCATGCTCAACGGCGCAAGCGCAACGTTGAGCGTGCTGACCGGCAGCACGGTTGGGCAGTTGCAGGCTGGGCCAGGCATGCCGGATATCCGTGCACGCTTGAAGCGCGAGACTCTCGCGACGGCGCGGGCGTGGAATATCGATTTACCCGACGAGATCGATCAGCCGCCGGGCGCCGGCGTTTCCGGGCACAAGCCATCGATGCTCCAGGATTATGAGGCGCGCCGTCCGCTCGAACTCGACGCCATCGTAACCTCCGTGATCGATTTGGCAGCGCGCCGGCGGGTACCGGTGCCGACGATCGAAACGCTCCGGTCCACGTTGATCGTCAAGCTGACGACGGAACGTTATCCAGGCATGACGCTGCCGGGCGTGCACCCGCTGCAGACGATCACAACGGCATCGACTTTCGCCGCGGAACGTGCGAGGTAGATGCGTAGCCTACGTTCTCTAGGAACGAGGCGACCGGTCGCAGTACGGCGCAACCAGATGAGCGATCTGCTGCCGTTTACCGATCCAAAGATATTCGCCGTCGTTGCCCAAAGCGTGACGTTTCGCTACCAGCGCAGGCTCAAGTCGGTATCGGAAGACGCGCTCTCGCGCGCGCTGGAGCTCGCACAGCGGCTGGCGAGCATTCGGACCGGCTGTACGGCTAACGAGATACTTCCCGCGCTGGTCGCGTGTGCCATCAGCGAACTGTCCGCGTCGACCGAGAGCTTCGCAACATCTTCTTCGCGCTCGCAGCACGCTATCATCGCTCGTGAGGCATCCGCCATAGATGCGGAAGTCTTCGGCACGAGTTGCTCGCGCGGCGAGTTGCTCGATCTGCTGGCGCACGTACACGAGGCCATGACCGCCGGGGCATCTGAAGCGATGGGCACAAGCTCCCACGCGCTCGAGCGCGAGATCGAGAAAGCGATCGGAACGGAACCCGACAACGACGCGAGAATTGCCGCCCTCTTCGCGGACATCTCGGAGTTGCTGGACAAAGTATGGAACTTGGCTTCGGTGAAAGACGAGTGAAACGAGGGCTTCGCGCCCGCCGACACCGCGGGTGAAATCCGAGCTATCGCTGCGTGATGCGCGCCACGTCGCGCTGGCCGCGCAAGGGTTCGGAAACGTGGGAACCGCCGTGCCCGGCCGCCGGGCGTTGGCGGCGCTTGTCGCGCGGCTCGGGTGCGTGCAGATCGACTCCGTCAACGTCGTCACGCGGTCGCACTATCTGCCGTTCTTTTCCCGTCTCGGTGCCTACGACACCGCCACGCTCGACGATCTCCTATCCGGGCCGCGCCGGGCTTTTGCAGAGTATTGGGCGCACGAGGCCTCCATCGTCGATTTCGAGCGCTGGGCGCTCTTGCGCTGGCGCATGGAGCGCGCTCGCTCGGGGCGGGGAACGTGGGCCCGCGTCGCGCGCATCGACGCGAGCCAACCGGACCTCGTCGAAGGGGTCCGTCGCCGCATCGCGAGCGACGGAGCCCTTGCGGCATCGGACTTCGCCGATTCACAATCGCAGGGCTCGTGGTGGGGATGGAGCGACGTGAAGGTCGCGCTCGAATATCTCTTCTGGGCCGGCATTGTGACGACGCGGCGCCGGCGACCGAGTTTCGAACGCGAATACGACCTCGTCGAGCGTGTGATCCCAAGCGAGGCGCTCGAACACCGGGTCGACGAGGCGCAAGCGCAACGCGAACTCATGCTGGCGTCCCTTCGTGCACTCGGAATCGCGGCGGAAAGCGATCTGCGCGATTACTTCCGGCTCGATTTGCTCGATGCCCGGCGCGCGCTCGCCGAATTGGTGGAAGCACGACACGTGGTTCGCGTCGGCGTCGAGGGTTGGAAGGCGCCCGCCTACGCGATTCCGCCGCTGCGCATTCCTCGCAAAGCGCTTGGCCGCGCGCTGCTGTCCCCGTTCGATAATTTGATTTGGAATCGGCCGCGCGCCCAGCGACTGTTCGCGTTCGACTTTCGTCTCGAGATCTACACGCCGGCCGCAAAACGTGTGCACGGCTACTACGTCTTACCGTACCTGGTCGATGGGCGGCTCGTCGCGCGCGTCGACCTCAAACACGATCGAGCAGCCTCGACCCTTCGTGCGCACGCCGTTCACCTCGAGCACGGCGTGCGATTGGCCGCAATTGCAACCGAGCTCCGCGCTGACCTGCGGTTGCTAGCGACATGGCTTGGGGCCGAGCACCTAACGATCCCCGCGGTAAAGGCCTGGAAATGAACGCCCACAAACGGCGGGTTACACTTCGACCGGGACGCGCTCTGTTTGGGAGAGGTCGTGCAGCGTTGCCAGGTTTTCGCGTTCGAGTGCTTCCATGTGCGCGCGGTGGTCGGGGTGCATCAGGCCGTGAGCGCGCACGTCGGCGAGGACCGGGCCGAGATACTCGCCGGTGAAGGAGCCCTTCACGGTCGCCACGTGTTCGGGTGTGCCGACGGCCACGATCTTGCCGCCGCGATCGCCGCCGTCGGGACCGAGGTCGATCAAGTAGTCGGCCGTCTTGATGACGTCGAGGTTGTGTTCGATCGTCAGCACCGTGTTGCCCAAACCGACCAGCCGCTGCAACACGTCGAGCAACTTGTGGATGTCTGCGAAGTGCAATCCGGTCGTCGGCTCGTCGAGCACGTAGAAGGTGCGACCGGTCGCGCGTTTCGAGAGTTCGGTTGCGAGCTTGACGCGCTGGGCCTCGCCGCCCGAGAGGGTGGTGGCGGGCTGGCCCATCTTGATGTAGCCAAGGCCGACGTCCGCGATCGTCTTGAGACGGCCGTGGATGCGCGGGATCGCATTGAAGAACTCCGCCGCCTCGTCGACGCGCATCTCGAGCACGTCTGAGACCGACTTACCCTTGTATTTGATCTCGAGGGTCTGCGCATTGTAGCGCTTGCCCTTGCAGACTTCGCACGGCACGTAGACGTCGGGCAAGAAGTGCATCTCGATCTTGATGATGCCGTCGCCCTGACACGCCTCGCAGCGGCCGCCTTTGACGTTGAATGAGAAGCGTCCCGGCCCGTAGCCGCGCATCTTCGAATCGGGAACCAGCGAAAACAGCTCGCGGATCAAATCGAACGCACCGGTATAGGTGGCTGGATTCGAACGCGGGGTTCTGCCGATCGGCGACTGATCGATCACAACGAGTTTGTCGAGTTGTTCGGCACCTTTGACCGAACCGTAGGTGCCGGCCGCCGGTGATCCGTGCAAGTGCTGATTGAGCGCCCGCACGAGCACCTGGTTGACCAGCGACGACTTACCGCTTCCGCTCACGCCGGTTACCGTTGCGAACACGCCGACCGGAATGTCGACGTCGAGGCCCACGATGTTGTTGGCCTTGGCGTTCTTGATCTTCAACCAGCCGCGCGGCTCGCGGCGGTGACTCGGAATCGCGATGAACTGCCGCCCCGAGAGGTATGCGCCGGTCAGTGACTCCGGGTTACGCATGATCTCGGCAAGCGGACCGACCGTTAGGATCCGGCCGCCCTCGGCGCCTGCACCCGGACCGATGTCGACGATCACGTCGGCCTCACGCATCGTGTCCTCGTCGTGTTCGATCACGATCAGCGTATTACCGAGATCGCGCAAGGTCTTGAGCGTCGCGAGCAAACGATCGTTGTCGCGCTGGTGCAAACCGATCGAGGGCTCGTCCAAAATATAGAGCACCCCGACGAGCGACGAACCGATCTGGGTCGCTAAGCGAATGCGCTGCGATTCACCGCCCGAGAGCGTGGTGGCCGAGCGCGACAAGTTCAGATACCCGAGCCCGACGTTCGTAAGGAACCCGACGCGCGCGCGCACTTCCTTGAGAATCTGGTGGGCGATCAGTTCTTCACGCTGCGTGGGCACGAACTCCCCGAAGAATTTCTCGGAGTTCTCGACCGACATGGTCGTCAGCTCGTGAATGTTGCGGCCGCCGACGGTCACGGCGAGCGCCTCGGGCTTTAGCCGGGCACCGGCGCATGTCTTGCAGGTCGTCGCCGACATGAATTTCTCGATCTCTTCCTTGACGTACTCGGAAGAGGTCTCGGTATAGCGGCGCTGCAGGTTGTTGACGACGCCTTCGAACTGCGCCTCGTAGTTCCACGAGTGTCCGGCACGCGTCTCATAGGTGAAACGTTGCTTCCCTTCGGCGCCGTAGAGGATCGTCTGCAGAAGGTCGGGCGGCATCTTGTCGACCGGTGTCGAGAGTTTGACCCGGCGCGAGCGCAACAGTTTCTCAACCTGCTGCATGTAGTACGGATTCATCGAGGGGTACTTGCCGCCGCCGAGCGATTTGCTCCAGGGAACGATGGCGCCGTCTTCGATCGACTTGGAGCGGTCGGGCATCACCTTCCACGGATCGATTTCGATCTTGACGCCCAAGCCCGTACAATCGGGACACGCGCCATACGGCGAGTTGAACGAGAAGAGACGCGGCGCAAGCTCCTCGAACGAAAGCCCGCAGTCGACGCAGGCCAATTGCTCGGAGAAGGTGAGCTCGCGTGCCGCCGGGGCGGCCTTCGATGTACCGGCGTTGACTTGAAGCTGGTTGGGCGCCCCTGTCTTGCTCGGCTCGACCAGAATGACGACGATGCCGCTCGAGAGACGCAGGGTCGTCTCTATCGAATCGGTCAGCCGCTTGCGCACGTCGGGCTTCACGATCAAACGGTCGACGATCACCTCGACCGTGTGCTTGCGCTTCTTGTCGAGCTCGATCTTTTCGCGCAGCTCTTTGGTCTCGCCGTCTACCCGCACGCGCGCGAAGCCTTCCTTCGCGATCTCCTCGAAGAGTTTTTGATATTCGCCCTTGCGGCCGCGCACGACCGGCGCGAGCAGTTGAATGCGCGAGCCTTCCGGCAGTTCCATGACCTGATCGACGATTTGCTCGCTCGACTGGGCGCTCACTTCGCGCCCGCAGTTGTAGCAGTGCGGCACGCCGATGCGCGCATACAGCAGGCGCAAGTAGTCGTAGATCTCGGTGACCGTGCCGACCGTCGAGCGCGGATTCTTCGAGGTCGACTTCTGGTCGATCGAGATCGCGGGCGAGAGGCCCTCGATATAGTCGACGTCCGGCTTTTCCATCTGGCCGAGGAACTGGCGGGCGTAGCTCGAGAGCGATTCGACGTAGCGGCGCTGCCCTTCGGCGTAGATCGTATCGAAGGCCAGCGACGACTTCCCCGAGCCGGAAAGGCCCGTGATCACGATCAGCCGGTTGCGGGGCAGGGTGAGATCGACGTTCTTGAGGTTGTGCTCGCGCGCGCCCTTGATAACGATCGCGTCGAGTCCACGCACCCCGGCGGCGCCGTTCGAGCCACTAGACATAATAGAATAGACCTTAGCGAACGTCCGTTCGTTTCATTCCGAGCGTCCGGCCGATTTTCTCGCCTGTCGGGCCGCCTTTTGGCCAGGAGCGAGGCCCGGTCCGGCCGCGATCCCGGCGGGGGGTGTGATGCAACCCCCTAAGGGGCAGCCCAAGCAGGCGATTTGTGAGTCGCGTTGTGCCTCGAACCGATATCTTTGGTATGACGAGCGATTCACACACCGAGCTTGCGATTCAGCGGATCCGCTGGCATGTCTCGCGCTTACAAACCGCGCCGCAGTTCGCGGCCGTGCTCGATTGCTTGTTCGCTCTGCACCCCACCCGGACGAGTCCCTCCTTCGCGGAGCTGACCGTCGTCGACGACCGTCTCGTGTTCGCACGTGCCGAAGGCGAGCACACCTTCCGCCATTTCGTCGGCCGCTACGATCAATTGGTCGTCAACCTCGTCGGCCTCGTGCGCCATCTGCGTATGGGCATGAACGAGCACGAATACGTGCTCGCGCGGGTCGCCTCAATCCCCCGTCGCGCTACTCGCTGACGGGGCGACCCGAAGCAACCGGTACTCGCCGACCAAAACGAGCACGATGTAGGCGATGAACGCCTGGGTCACGATCTCCGCGAGAAACGGTCCGAGCAGCGGCGTCGCCGCGAGCAAGCCCGCAATCATTGCCATGACGGCCGTGAAAGCGACGATGCCGAGCACGATCACGAGGGTCGGCCACCAGCGCCGGTAGGCGATCTCGGCCGATTCCGCAACGGCGCGCAGTCCCGTGCGCTCGCCCACGACGGCCGAAGCCATCGTGTAAATGCAAAAGAACACGTACGCGACGAGCGAGAGCCAGAGCGTGTACGACGCGAGCATGGCGGCCACGACGCCGAGCGCGAAGAGCGCCAGCATCGCGACGAAGACATGGCCGCCGTCGCGCCGGAAGGCGCGTGCGCCGTCGCCGAACGTCGCGACTCCGCGCTGCCAGGCCGCATCCGCCATGCCGGTCGTGTAGGCAATCTGTAAGATGGAAACGAGGATCTGCACGAGCCCTTGCAAGAGCCGAGAAGTGATGTTGCCGCTGACCGATTCCGCGGATGGCTCGAGCGCATACTGCACGATTCCCGCGAGCAGCGCCGCGACGAAGCCCGGTACAGCGATCTCCGGATTACGGAAGAGCAATTGCCACGAGCGGGCGAACACATTTCCGGTAGCGCGCGTTTCCACGCTCAGTCTTTCCGGCCGGGCGGCAGCGCATCCTCGACTTCAGCGATCGTGCGCACGATCGCGTTCGGCTGCGGGCCGCCCGCCGGCACCGTTTCATCGCGCACGTTCATCCAAACCGTGAACATGCCGGCATCGTGGCCGCCGCGAATGTCGCGGTCGTAGCGATCGCCGACCATCGCGCAGCGTTCGGGTGCGACGCCAAGGCGCGAAGCAGCGAGCTGGAAGATCCGTGGATCGGGCTTCACCATGCCGACTTCGTCGGCAATGAAGATCTCATCGAAGGCTTCCTCCAGCTGCAGGATCGCGATCTTTTCACGGTGCGTTTCCGCGAAGCCGTTGGTGATCATTGCAAGCTTGCGGCCTTGCAGGCGAAGGCGCGCCAGCAAAAGCGCTGCCCCGGGCCAGAGTTCCAGGAAATCGCGCCGGTACCGGTTGTAGTCGGCACCGCAGCGCTCGGCGAGCGCCGTGTCGTCGATCCCGATTTCGCAGAGCGCGGCGTACCACATGCGGGCGCGCAAGCCGACGAGCGGCGTACCGAGCGTCGCGCTCGACAGGCCCTGCCAGAACGTTTGGACCTGTTCGACGTACGCTTCGAACAGCCGCTCGGTGTCGATCGCTCGCTCGGCGGCAACGTCGTGCGCGACCCGCCGGGCGGCGCGCTGGTATGCGAGCGTGTCATCATGCAGCGTGTCGTCGAGATCGAAGAGCACCGCCTCGATCATGCCAAACCGATTCGGAACGTGCGCAATTCATAGGGCCCGAAGGCGGCCCGGATCTCACCTTCGTCGAGCGACGCCGCGCGGCTGACCGGGCGCTCCAGAGCGTCGACGCAGGCTACCGAACGAGCGCGGACACCGCAGCGAATACGGGCCGCGCGAGCCGCGCCGTCGCACTCGCGCACACGTACGATGATACCGTCGCCGTCATCAGCAGGCTTGGTCGCCACCACCAACAGGGCCGGGTCGTCGCAGGTGAACATCGGGACGGCCGGCTCGCGCGCAAAGCGCTCCCAAATCGCTTCGAGTTCGCCCATTCCAAGGTCGGCATAGGGAACGAAGGCGAGCGAGATCGCGTGCTCGCCGCGATCGGCAGCGGGATCAGGCCAGGTCGGCCCACGCAACAGGGAATGGCCAAGACGCGTGCGCCGTCCGCGCCGCCCGACGCTCCAGCCGTAGGTGTCGAGCGCGAGCAGGGCGAGCCCATCGCCGTCGCCGTCGATTCGCGCAAAGCGCTGACCCGGCGCTTCGAATTTCGCGCGCTCGGCGCGTGTCTTTGGTGCTGCGGTGCGCTCGACGGCACCGTGCGGCGTACCGAATCGGGCGCGGACCGCCGCGAACGCAAGATCGTTCTCGAGCCGCAGCAAGCGATGCTGCTCGCGCCACTCGATCGCGAGTTCAAAACGCAAGAACGGTTCGCCCGGGACGAGCGAAAAACGGCCGACGGCAAGCGACGAGCCGAACTGGTAACGCACCTCGAGGCCGCCGTCCGTGATTTCGCAGCCCGTGACCCGAACGGCTCGCGGCCGGCGCGAATACGTCCGGTCGATGTTCCAGGCGTCCCAGCGTTTGGGACGATCGACGTAGAGCGCCAGGCGCGCTGCGCGCCGCACGAGATTGCGGCCTCCGCTAAGGCGCAGTTCTGCAAGCGTTCCGTCGCGCCGGACGCGGGCGAAGAGCAGCTCGTTCTCCAACACGAAGCTGCCGCGTTCGACACCCGGCGCGAGCGGCGAGTCGACGCGAACGGGGGCGTGCGGCAAAACCGAACGCGCGTTGCCGGCGACGCCCGCGATCAGGGCGTTTGCTTCCTCGAACTCGCGCCGCACGTCTTCATAGACCGGCCCAAGCGACGTGCCCGGCAGCACGTCGTGAAACTCCGCCCGCAAAACGATTTCCCACGCCCGCCGTAGTTGCCGCTGCGCTTCGTCGAGAAAGAATGGGCTGGCGTGCAGCGCCTTGGCCCACGCGAGCGCAAGTTCGACATCGTGCAACGCGCGTTCGAGCGCCGCGTGCCCGGCTTTGATCTCGTGCTGCGTCGTCGCGACGCCGCGATGCTCTTCGACATAGAGTTCGTCGCGAACGACCGGTAGTTCGGCGGCGCGCGAACCGATCGTTTCGAACCAGCCGGCAACGGTCGTCCAATGTCCGTGAGCGGCCGCGTTTGCGAGCGCCGCGTCGCTCGCGCCGCCGCCACCGTCGCCGTGGCCGACCAACAGCAGATCGCCGCGCCGTTCGGCCGCACGGACGCGACCGCGCTCGAACGCCCCTTCGATCGAGGCGATCTGGGCCGCCAGCACCCGGCTGCCGTCGGGACCGTCCCATGCGAAACGCGCATACGGAAAGCGCGTCGTATCGTTCCAGCCGAGCTTTGTGGTTGCGAATGCGCCGATCCCAGCGTGGACGAGCAGGGTCGGCAGCGTGTTCGCAAAGCCGAAGCTATCGGGTAACCAGGCAATCGAAGGAGACGTACCCAGCTGCGCTTCGGCGTAGCGAATGCCGAACACCAACTGCCGCAAGAGCGATTCGCCCCCGGGCAAATTGCAATCGGGCTCGACCCAAAGCGCGGCGACGCTCGCATCGAACCGCCCGGTCCGAGCAATCGCGCGCACGCGTCCGAAAAGCGCCGGATTGCGCTGCTCGACGAAAGCGTAAAGCTGCGGCTGGCTCTGCGCAAAGACGAACGACGGATCGCCCTCGAGCTGGCGCACCGCGGTCGCAAAGGTGCGCTCCGCTTTGCGCGCCGCCGCTTCGTACGTCCAAAGCCAAGCGACATCCAGATGCGCGTGCCCGACGAGCGCCAGGCCCGCGTTACTGCCGTTCAACGCTCGCGGTGTGGGCTTCGCACGCGCAGCGTGCGTTTCAACGTACGCCGCCGGAGCCGGATGCGAGCGCGCGAGATACCAGCGCCAGCGCACGCCTTCACCCGCGGGCAGGCCGCTCGCCGGCAGGGACTCGCGCTCGACCTCGAGCGTCAGTTCGCCGCGCACGTGCGGCGCCAACACGATCGCGTGATGTTCGCGATCGAAGGCGCCGCGCACCACACCTTCGACGCGCAACAAGGCGCCCGTACGGGTCGCGTACTGCAGCACGACGTTACCCGAGCGGGCTTCCTTGAGGGCCTCGGAGGAGCGCATGACGACGAGCGGCCCGTCGTCGCTTGCGACCAGCACGTGTTTCATCGCAGTCCGTCAGTGGTTGAGGAGAAACCGCACTTCAAACGTGACCCCTCCGCCGACGTTGCGGTCGACAAGCTGGCCGTTGTTGATGTTGCGGGTGTGATAGCTGAGACCGCGACCGCCGAGAAGATATTCGACGTTCTTGTGGCGCCAGCCGTAGGCGGCGCTGTAGTCGACCTCGGCACCTTCCTCGGGTAAGGTCGGCAAAGACTGACCCGCGGGGTCGAAGACGAGAAGGTTTCCGCGCAGGTTCGGGTCGACCATCAGATTCAACTCGACGAAGTGCGCGCTCGGCAGCGGCAACGTCGCGCCCGCCGCAAAGATCGGCGAGGCGATCCGCACGGCATTGCGCTGGCCGTCGTTGCCGTCGTGATTGGTCAGGTTCACCAATTGAAAGCCGGCGCCGATGCGTAAGCGACGCTGCGCATCGATATCGACCATCGCGGTCGCGTTCAGCAGGTCCAAACTCGCCGACGTGCCGCCGAAGGGCCCGCTTCCCGAAGCCGTGGCGGCAACGGTGGGGATGCCTTCGAGGTGCAGCCGGAAGCGATCGACGTGCTGCGTCAACTCGAGCGCGGCACCAGGGACGACGCCTGTCTCCGGGGCGGTACCCGAGCTTACGTGCGAGCCCGTGATGATCGCGGTGAACAACCCGACGTCGGTCTGCGTTTCACTTGGTGTATTCGAATCGGCCAGCGCCGGTGATGCCGCAAGCGACCATACGAGCGCGGCGAGGCCGATGATTCTTCGCATGCTCGCTAGCTGCGGCGTCGTCGTTTGCCGGCCCTTGCGTAAGCCAATCCTATTCGCCGTCCCAGTAGTCGAGCTCGGGCTCCGACCGCAACATCAGCCCGACGCACTCGACCAGTATCTTTTTCGAATCCGGATACAAGCAGACGTCGCCGGGGTCGACGTTCGAGATCAACAACAACTCGCTCGGCTCCGCAGAACGGTTGACGATCTTATGAGCGCCGGCGGCACGCGTCGGAAAGCAGAGGTAGTCGCCCGCGCGCAGCGGCCATTCGCCCGACGGGGCGACCAACAGCGGCCGGCCGCTCAGCACGACGAACAGCTCCTCCTCGCCGGCGTGCCAATGCAGCGGGCAGGTCGCCTGCGACGGCAGCAGCTCGACGATCCGGTAGCCCAGCTTCTCGGCACCGATGTGGTCGCCCACCTCGCGGCTGCGAGCGCCGTATTCGAGTGGCTCTTGGTCCCAGCTCTTCCAGGGCAGTTCGTCCGCGTTGATGCGGTTCACGCACACGTCCGTCCGCGCTTCCAAGGTCGCCCAGATCGCGCGGTGCGCGCCCCCGAAGATGCAAGCGCCGTCGCCGACCAGGAGATGCTCCGGCAAGAGTGCGCGCAGCTTGCGCAGCGAGAGGACCGCACGCGGCGGATCGGCGAGCTTCTCGTCGGGCATCAAACGCAGAGCCCCGGCCGGGCTTCCCCACAAGGCATCGCCGAGCAGCAGCGCGCTCTTCTCGGGAAAATGAAGCGCGAATTCGCCGGGTGTTTTGAGGCCCTCGAGCGCCACGACGCGGGCGCCGCCGAAGGTTTCCCCGTCACGCACCGTGCGGTCGACCGCTCCCGACAGCAGCGGAGCCTCGAGTTCGCTTGTGATCAGCTTGGCGCCGAAGCGCTGGGCCAGTGCCCGCGCATCGCGCTCGTGATCGCGGTTGGTAATCGCAATCCAGGCGACCCCGCCGCGTTCCTCGATTTCGCGTGCATCCTCGGCGCTCAGCACGAGCGGATCGACCACCAAATTTCCGCCTTCGGCCTGCACGAAGAACGAATTGAAATACAGGTTTCGCTCCGCTTGCCAGACGGACCACATCGCAATCCCGGGCACGACTGTTTGCTGCATAGGGGCGGCTTTTCACCGCGTCGCTCGGCGTACCATTGCCGCTCGAATCGGACACAGGAGGGCCTTGCCGGTACCCGAACTCAGCAGGTAATGGAGCCCATCTTTCGCGGGCTCATTCGCACATCGAACGGGGGATCAAATGGCCGCACGCAAAGCCACCACCCGCAAAAAGTCCGCCGTCAAGAAGACGGCGCGCAAGAAATCGGGCGTCAAGAAGTCCGGCGCAAAAAAGTCCGGCGCTAAAAAGTCTGGTGCTAAAAAATCGGTCGCAAAGAAGTCAGTAGTAAAGAAGACGGCGCGTAAAG
>Ga0302326_10003058_pt1 | contig 39780 bp, 33 predicted proteins | sample Palsa_T0_3_FD_202264 | JGI IMG/M metagenome (GOLD analysis project Ga0302326, IMG submission 202264) | Peat permafrost microbial communities from Stordalen Mire near Abisko, Sweden - Palsa_T0_3 | ecosystem: Environmental > Terrestrial > Soil > Palsa > Peat permafrost | place: Sweden: Abisko... | reverse complement strand
CGCCGGTTCTTTCCGGATCCCTGAACACAAATTTAGCGGGCGGATATTGCTGCTGCCAGGTATGCAGCGGCCAATTCTTATCGTACAAGTTGAACACCGGCGAAACGGCGACGAGGTCCAAGTTGGCTTCGAAGTACGCGTCAATCGTGCCCACATCGCGCCAGTAGGACGTTTCTTTCTTGTTCTCATCCTGAAAGTTGTAGGCGAACACGCGATGCTTGTCGATAATCCTCGGAATAATATTCTTCCCGAAATCATGCGCGGAATTTGGATCTTCCGCGTCGGCGATCAGGATGGGCAAGAGAAGCTGCGTGTTGAAGATGTAAACGCCCATCGAAGCGTTCACTTTGTCGGCATGAAACCGCGACGGCTTCGGCTTGGAGGGCTTCTCTTCGAACCCCATAATGCGCCAGGTCTGGTCGGTTTCGATTACGCCAAACTGCCGGGCGGCTTCGGTCGCGTCCACTTCGAGCGTGGCGACCGTGACGTCTGCGGCCGATGCCACGTGCTGGTCGAGCATCTTCTGGTAATTCATTTTGTAGATGTGGTCGCCGGACAAAATGAAGACGTAGCTCGAAGGCTCGCTGCCGATCGAGTAGATATTTTGATAGACGGCATCGGCAGTGCCCTGATACCAGTGCGTCGACACGCGCATCTGCGGCGGCAATACTTCGATAAAGTCGCCGTGACCCATCAGCACGGACCAGCCGCGCCGAACGTGGCGATTCAAACTTAGGGCTTTGTATTGGGTGAGGACGAAGACGCGGCGGAGATCGCTGTTGAGACAATTGGACAGCGTTATGTCAATGATCCGATAAACTCCGCCGAACGGCACTGCCGGTTTGGCGCGATCCCGGGTCAAAGGCCAAAGACGTTCTCCCTGGCCGCCTGCGAGCAGCACCCCAAGCGCATTGCGCATCGCTGACATAAGCCACCTGAGCCCCAAAAGTAACTTCGCTGGGAGTCACATTCTAGCAGCAACTTCTTGCCTGCCAATAGGCGTTAAAAACTTCCTGCCCGGTGCGGGCGCCTCGCGGCCGGCGAAGGCTCTCGGCGACCAGTTACTACTGTCGATATTCCGCCCGGTACTTCACTGATGAAATATTGCTTGACTTCCCATTCAGCCAAGGATAGAACCAGCACAAATTGTGGGTTTGGCTGAAAACAGGTACACTGAAAGCTCAACCAGTACAATTTGGAATATTAAGGGGATGGGGGTGACTACGCGTGGCTGAAGTTGTAATTCAAGAGGGCGAATCTTTGGAGAACGCTCTCCGGCGCTTCAAGAGAAAAGTGCAGTCCGAAGACATCATCAAGGAAATCAAGAAGCACAGCTATTTCATGAAGCCCGGGGAACGGCGTCGTGCCAAGGAAGCTCTCTCGCGTAAACGCCTCCGTAAGAAACAGCGGCGAGAGCAGGACTAAACGATAAAGACGATCGCCTTTTGGGCGATCACATGCCAACCGGACCGACGCGAGCGACTCAGGGCGGGTCAATTCGTGACGGCTGGCATCGCTTTCGGACCTCCTGTCATCTCCCGGCCAGGCACGGAGCGGCCCATGGAATATCACGATAAGGTCCTGAAGTGCGCGGACTGCGGGGCGGAGTTCGTGTTCACTGCCGGCGAACAAATGTTTTTCGCCGACAAAGGATTCAAGAACGAGCCCAAACGGTGCAAATCCTGTAAGTCGGTGCGGGCGCAGGGCGGATCGGTACCTACGGGAAATGGCGTTCAGCGCGTAGAGACGAAAACCGTCTGTTCGCAATGCGGGAAAGAGACCACCGTCCCATTTAAGCCAACTCAGGGGCGACCTGTGTATTGCCGCGAATGTTTTCAACAGCGGCGAACCATGGGCGCCTCGAGCGGCGCTACTGCCTAGTCTGGGCCCCGAGTCCGGTACGGACGCGGCCACCGGCGCGAGCCGTGCGCTAGAATCGCGTGCCATCCACTTTTAGTGGCGCCGAACTTCCGACGTATCCGCTTGTGTTGTCTGCAACCGAAGCAAACTCAACCTCTTGGAAAAAGCTGCGATTGAGGCTTCTGAAAGGAACGCTTCCACTCTCCGCCAGCCGTTGCAGCACGCGCGTCACGAAAGTATAGTTGTTAAACTCGATTTCATTTTGTGAGGTGGAAATTGGCGCGCTCCAAGAAAAAGAGCAAGACCAAAGCCAAAAAGCCCGCAAAGGTGTCGAAGCGAACCTCGAGTTTTGATGGAGCGCTCCGGCAGGAACTCTCCGCGCTGTTCGAGAAAAGCCACGCGCACGTGTCCTTGAAACAGGCGCTTGCGGGCGTACCAGCGGAAATTCGCGGCGTGACGCCTGTGGGCGCGCCATACTCGCTCTGGCAGCTCCTCGAGCATTTGCGCATCGCTCAGTGGGACATCCTGGAGTTCAGCCGCGATTCGAAACACGTCTCGCCCGATTGGCCATCGGGCTATTGGCCCGCGGCCAGCGCGCCACCGAATGATAGGGAATGGGAAAAAAGTCTGCACGCTTTCGAGCATGAGCTAAGTGAATTTGGGAAACTGGTGCTCGATCCGAAGACGGATCTATTCGCCAAAATCCCGCACGGCACCGGCCAGACGATTCTTCGCGAAGCGTTGCTCCTCGCCGATCACAACGCTTACCACATCGGCCAGTTCGTCATCGTGCGGCGGCTGCTTGGCGCTTGGCACGAGTAAAGTACACTCAAGGGGTGAACTCCGCGCGCGACTGGGTCGGTATTCTTCCGGATGGACGATAAGCGTGCCGCTACCTATAGTTACACGAATGACTTCTGACGCTGACCTTCTCGAGCCGCTTCGGCGCTACTGGGGCTACGACTCGTTCCGTCCCATGCAGGAGCGCATCGTGCGGAGCCTCCTCGCGGGCCGCGACACTTGCGTCATCATGGCCACCGGAGGCGGGAAATCGCTGTGCTATCAATTGCCCGCATCGCTGGCTATGGAGAAAACCGCCATCGTCATTTCCCCTCTGATCGCGCTCATGCAGGATCAAACGGCGCAGCTCGCGCAGATTGGAATTGAAGCGGCGGTGCTGAATAGCTCACTCGCGCCGCGTGAGACCGAATTGATCATGCGCAATGCCGTCGATGGGCGCTATCGCCTGCTCTACCTTTCGCCCGAGCGCTTGGCCCGCCAGGACACGCTCGATTGGTTGAGACAAGTGCCGGTTTCGTTTTTCGTGATTGACGAGGCGCACTGCATTTCCGAGTGGGGCCACGAGTTTCGCCCGGAGTACCGGCAGTTGAGTAGCTTGCGCGTTCAATTTCCGGATCGGCCCATCGCGGCATTCACCGCCAGTGCCACGCGACAGGTTCGTCACGACATCATCGAGCAGTTGCAACTCCGCGATCCGGATAAGTACATCGCCAGCTTCCATCGCCCCAATCTGAAATACATCGTGAAGAAGTGCGACAGCAAGACGCAGTTTCCGCTGCTGGTCTCCGCGATTCGCGCGCACCCGGACGGCGCCATCATCGTTTACGCTCCGAAAATCGCCAACGTCGCCGAAATGATAGCGAAACTCGAAGAACACGGAATCGCAGCGACGGGCTATCACGGCAAGATGGATGCTCTGACTCGAAGGCGAAATCAAGAACTGTGGATGTCAGGCGAGGTGCGCGTCATCGTCGGGACGGTCGCGTTTGGCCTCGGAATCAACAAGCCAGACGTCCGCGCCGTGATTCATCTCTCGCTACCGAAGTCCATCGAGCAGTATTACCAGGAGGCAGGCCGCGGCGGCCGCGATGGCCAGCCGGCCGATTGCCTCTTGCTCTGGCGGCCGCGCGATGCGGGCCTCCATGCATACTTCATCGGCGCCATCACGGACAGCGCCGAAAAGGAACGCGCTTGGCAGAGGTATCACACGATTCGAGACTTCGTTGAGTGCGGCCTCTGCCGGCATTTCCAAATCTGCCGTCACTTCGGCGAGAGTACGAAATGGAAATCATGCGGTGCATGCGATGTCTGTGGTGACGATCCCAATTGGCTTTTGCCTTCGGCGCAAAAACCACCCACGAAGCGAAGCGAGCCGAATAGGCCTTCCGAGCAACAGCCGAGTGTTCCTCAGCTCATTCCACAGACACTAAATGAAACTCCCGAATTCGCCGAACTACGCGCTTATCTTCGTGAATGGCGGCGAGCCACGGCGCGGAGCCAGGACATCCCGGCGTTTATCGTAATGCACGATACCTCTCTCGATGACCTCTGTAAGAAGCATCCGTCGTCGCTTACCGAAATCCGTGAAGTCTCGGGCTTCGGCGCGCGCAAGACCGAGCTTTATGGACAGCAGATTCTCGATGCGCTCGAGCGATTTCACGAGGGCGCGCGTGATCCGTCGGTGAGCTCATTCGAGTCCTCCGCTGGCGCTCGTAATCTGAAATAATTCGCTTGGAAACCCAGCTGGGCGGCGCGCGGATCGCAGCAGTTACACCATATCCGCTTTGCCTTCACGGCGCGCCGCAAACTGACCTCGTGCAGCAAATGCCAGGCTGAACCTGCGGCACTTGCCAAAATGTAAATGTATAGAGCCTTTCCATACTAACCGCAGGTCCCTCACTTCGTTCGGGATGAAAACTTTCTCTAGTCTTGCGGCATGACTGAAGTCATGCCCTGACAAAACAATTAGTCGTCACACAGTCTCTGAAGCCCGGCGCTACAATTGCCATCGCGCAGCATGATCTCCGATGCGTTTATAATGGGTGGTGGCTTTCAGGGAGATGGAATGGCTCGTGGACAGGTAACAGTCGAACCAGTGGCGGCCTCGGAGAAGCGTGAAGCCATCTTCGACGCGTATCGCCGCTGGGGATTTCTGCAAGCGGATCTCGATCCGCTCGGAGACCTTCAGCCCGTCGCGATGGCGGAACTCGATGTTGACGGAAAAGATGCCGCCGACGCACGCGCGATTTACTGCGGCAGCATCGGCGCGGAATTCATGCATATTGCCGATCGAGAGCGGCGTAATTGGATCGCGCAGCGCATGGAATCAGAATCGCCGGCGCCCGATCGCGCGCGAATTCTCGAGCGCCTTGTTGGCGCGGAAATTTTCGAACAGGTTCTTCAGACTCGCTATCTCGGCACAAAACGCTATTCGCTTGAAGGCAACGCCTCGCTGATCCCGCTTCTGGATGAAATGCTCGCGGCCGCCGCGGATTTAGGCGCCGAACAAGGTGTCATCGCCATGAGCCATCGAGGGCGCCTCAACGTAATGGTTCACATCGTGGGCCGCCAGGCCGCCGAAGTTTTTGCTCGCTTCGAAGACGTGGACCCGCGCAGCGTGCTCGGCAGCGGCGACGTGAAGTATCACCTCGGTGCCACCGGAGAATTCGTTACGCCGGACGGCCGCAGCCTCTCGATGCATCTCGTATCGAATCCGAGCCATCTCGAAGCCGTCGATCCGGTTGCGATAGGGCGCGCCCGCGCAAAACAGATGCGAATCGGCGCGGAAGGGAAGCAGCGCGTGATTCCGATTCTCCTGCATGGTGATGCCGCATTTGCCGGGCAAGGCATTTGGGCCGAGACTCTGAATTATGCGTCGCTCGAAGGCTTCACGGTCGGCGGGTCGATTCACATCATCGTGAACAATCTCATCGGATTCACCACCGTTCCGAGCGAATCGCATTCGTCACGATTTTCTTCCGACTTGGCGAAGCGAATTCCGATTCCCATTTTTCACGTCAATGCGGAAGATCCCGACGCCGTCGTGCGCGTCGGGCGTATCGCTATCGATTATCGCTACGCTTTCGGCAGCCCCGTTGTCGTGGACTTGATCGGCTATCGCCGCCACGGCCACAGCGAAGTGGACGATCCGACGATCACGCAGCCGCGCCGCTATCGCAAAATACAAGCGCATCCGCCGCTCTATCAGATTTACGCGGGAAAAATCGGAGTGGACGCCACCCCAAGTGTCGAAGCCGTGCGCAATGAACTCGACGCCGCGCAGAAATCCGCTGAAGAGCTCGAAAAGAATCCGCCCATGCGCGAGATGCCGGAGTATTGGAGCGCGTACCGCGGCGGCCGCTACAGCGCGTCTCTCGAAGTCGAGACCGGCGTGCCCGCGAACGAACTCGCGGCAATTTCCGAGGGTCTGTCGAGTTATCCGCCGGGTTTCAACATTCATCCAAAAGTGAAAAAACTTCTCGAGCAGCGCGCCGAGATGGGCAAAGGCAAGCGCCCGGTCGATTTCGGCATGGCCGAAGCTCTCGCGTTCGGTTCGTTACTGCGGCAGGGAGCGCCCGTGCGCCTGAGCGGACAAGACACGCGCCGCGGTACTTTCAATCAGCGCCACGCCGCCTTGATCGACACGGAGAACGAAGAAGTCTTCATCCCGCTCGCGAATCTGAGTCCGGATCAGGCGCGCTTCGAAGTCTACAACTCGACGCTTTCGGAAGCAGGCATTCTGGGCTTTGAGTACGGCTACAGCCGCGATTATCCCGAGACGCTCGTCCTTTGGGAGGCGCAGTTCGGCGATTTTGCAAACGGCGCACAAATCATCATCGATCAGTTCATAGCTGCGGGCGAGGACAAGTGGAATCTTCTTTCCGGCGTCGTCTTGCTTTTGCCTCACGGATACGAAGGCCAGGGTCCCGAGCATTCAAGTGCGCGCATCGAGCGGTATCTGCAATTGGCGGCGCGCGACAACATTCAAATCTGCCAGCCCTCGAATGCCGCCCAATATTTTCACTTGCTGCGGCGGCAGGCTCTTCGATCGTGGCGCAAGCCGCTCATCGTTTTCACTCCGAAGAGCATGTTGCGTAATCCCGTTGCATCGTCGTCGCTCGCAGAATTATCGGAGAAACATTTCTTGCCCGTCCTTCCGGACAAAGGCGCTGAGAGTGCCACGCGCGTTTTAATCTGCACGGGCAAGATCGGTCACGAGCTCGTAGCCGAGCGCAAGCGCTTGAAAGACAGCTCGACCGCGATTGTTTTTCTCGAGCAGCTTTATCCCTTCCCCGAGGCGGAACTGACGGCGGAGCTCGACCGTCACGCATCGGCGCGCGAAATTGTTTGGGTGCAGGAGGAACCGGCCAACATGGGGGCTCTCGCGTTTCTCTTGCCGCGCCTTGAACGAACCGCCCGCGGCCGGCCGGTGTTATCCGTCAAGCGTTCGGCAAGCGCGAGCCCGGCCACCGGTTCCGCCGGCGCGCATGAACTCGAACAGAAAACTCTTCTCGCGCTCGCTTTCGCAACAACAAAATCGAGCAGCCGCTCCTAGCGCGACATCTCGCATTCCTCGACTTCCAATCCGCCGGCTGAAACAGGTTGCGAAAAAAAAGCATACGCGGTCATCCCGAGTCCGAGGCGGCGGACGAGGGATCCCTCTCGGTCTGATTGCTCGCAAGAAAAGAGGGATTCCTCGTCGCTGCGCTCCTCGGAATGACCGCGCTTTTGATTTTTTCCGCTGCCTCTGAATCCGTGTATTCTAATCAGCCATGGCAAAACGTCCGAAACCTCTGGTTCTCACGGTCCTCGATGGCTGGGGATACTCTCCGCAGACCAAAGGCAACGCAATCACGCTCGCCCGCAAACCGAATTACGACGAGCTTCTGACGAAATTCCCGAATACGCTGATTCAGACCTCCGGCCCCTTCGTCGGGCTGCCCGAAGGCCAAATGGGAAATAGCGAAGTCGGCCATCTCAACATGGGCGCTGGCCGAATCGTGCAGATGGACATCACGCGGATTGACACGATGATCGCGAGCGGCGATTTTTTTCGCCAACCGCTGCTTCTTGAAGCGATGGAGCGCGGTCGCGCGCACCAGCTTCATCTATTGGGGCTGGTCAGCGATGGCGGCGTCCACTCGCACATGAATCATCTTTACGCCTTGCTGCGAATGGCGCGCGAGAATTATGTCGAGCGTGTCTTCGTGCATTGCTTTATGGACGGCCGCGATACGCCGCCCGAAAGCGGCCTCGGGTTCCTTCAGCAGCTCGAAAAGCAAATGCGTGAGTACCGCGTCGGTCGAATCGCCTCGGTGAGCGGCCGCTACTACGCGATGGATCGCGACAACCGTTGGGAGCGCGTCGAAAAGGCCTATCGCGCCGTGGTGCATGGACAGGCCGAGGCTTCGTCCGCTGATCCCATCGTCGCCATGCGAGCGAGCTACGAAAAAGGCGTCACCGACGAATTCACAATTCCCGTGCCCATCGTCGAAGCCATAGCGCCGGGACATCCGCCCGTCCCGCGCGCGGTGATACGCGATGATGACGCCGTAATTTTCTTCAATTTCCGCGCCGATCGCGCGCGACAAATGACTCGAGCCATCGCCGAGCCCGGCTTCCACGAGTTCGCCGATCCCGACCGACCGAAGAATCTCTGTTACGTGGCGATGACGCAATACGAAAAGACGTGGCCGTGGCTGCGCTACGTCCAGGGGCCCGAAAAACTCGAGCAAATCCTCGCGCAGGTTTTCGGGGAGCTGAATTACAAGAATCTGCGCGTCGCGGAGACGGAAAAGTACGCGCACGTAACCTATTTTTTTAACGGCGGCATCGAAAAGCCATTCCCAGGCGAGGAACGCATCCTGGTCCCGTCGCCGAAAGTCGCCACGTACGATCTCAAGCCGGAAATGTCCGCCGCGGGAATCGCTGACACGGTGGTAAAGGCCATCGAGAAGGGCGATTTCGACGCCATCATCATGAACTTCGCGAATGCGGACATGGTTGGCCATTCGGGGAAGCTCGAAGCCGCCATCAAAGCGGTCGAAGCCGTGGACGAATCCCTCGGCCGGATTTACAAGTCGATGCGGGCGCGCGGAGGCGCGTGGATCATCACTGCCGATCACGGCAACGCCGAAACCATGATTGATCCCGTCACCGGCGGGCCGCACACCTATCACACCACAAATCCTGTTCCGTTCATTCTCGCCACGGAAGACGGAATCGCAGGCCTCAGTACCAAGGGCTCGCTGCGCGATGTCGCTCCGACGATGCTCGGTGTTCTCGGAGTCCAAGAGCCGATTGAAATGACCGGCCGGGATTTGAGAACCATCACCAGGCGATGACTTCGACGAGTACCGAACGGATGAGCCCGTCGAATCCCGAAGACATGAGCCGGACGAATCCTGAAAAGTTGAGCCGAGCCACTCCCGAAAGCTCGAAGCTCGTTATCTGCGTTGGCGTTCCTTTTAATCTTTGGCAGCCGCCGCAGGAGTTCAGTCTTGCCGTGAAGCGCCGCTTTCCGCAGATGCGAGTTGTCCACTTGCCGGATTACAGCGGCCTCGAAGCGGAACTTCTGGACACGGATATTTTTGTCGGCTATTCAATCCGGCCAAAGCAGTTCGCTTTCGCGAAACGCTTGAAGTGGATTCACTCGACAGCCGCGGGTGTTGCGCAGCTCTTGTATCCCGAGTTGCGCGAGAGCGGAATAATCGTCACGAATGCGAGCGGCGTGCACAGCATTCCCATTGCCGAGCACGTTATCGGTTTGGTGCTCTCGCTCGCGCGGCGCTTTCGCGACGCCTTTCGCTATCAACGCGAATCCAGATGGGCGCAGCAGGAAATCTGGGACGCGACACCCCATCTGCAGGAGCTTCGCGGCGCCGTGCTTCTCCTGATTGGTCTTGGCGCCGTAGGCAAGGAAGTCGCACGTCTCGGCCGTGCCATCGGAATGAAAACGCGCGCGGTAACTCTGTCCGGCCGCGGCGACGAAACACTCGTCGAAAAAATCTATCCTGTAGCAAATCTCGATGCTGCTCTAGCAGATTCGGATTTCGTCGTGCTCGCCGCGCCCGAAACGCCGGAGACGCATCACTTGATGAACGCCAACCGGTTCGCGGCGATGAAGCCGAGCAGTTACTTCATCAATGTTGCGCGCGGCTCGCTCGTCGACGAGCCGGCGCTGATCGAGGCTCTCGAGCAGTGGAGGATTGCGGGAGCGGCGCTGGACGTTGCGGAAATCGAACCATTGCCGCCGCAAAGTCCATTGTGGAAGTGCCCGAATTTATTCATCACGCCGCACCTGGCGGGCGCGAGTGAACACCTCTGGGAGCGTCAAACGGATCTTCTCATTGATAATCTCGAGCGCTGGTTTGAAGGGCGCGAGCTGCGAAATCTCGTCGATTTGAAACGGGGGTACTGAATCAATCTCCGACGGTGCCCGTCGGCGCCGTGTATCCCTCGCGGCAATACACGATCACTTTCCGCGGTTTGCCTTTGGCATTCGGAACCGTCAGAGGATTTCCGTTGTTATCCACGGCTTCGACTTTCAGCTTGTGATACTTGCCGTCGCGCGCAGGATTCGTGGGCGTAAAGCCGAGCGTGACCTGATTCCGGAGATAGGCCGTCACGCTGTCAAATATGCCCGGCAATTCGCCGTCAAAGCGCGGGAACCAGGCATACCCGCCCGTCATTCTTGAAAAGGTGGTCAATTGATTTTTCGCCTGGATATAGCCGATACCGCCGTCGCGAATCGATCGAACCATGGCTTCCTCAGCCACGCCCACCGAATAAATCGTTACGTCCGTGGTCCTCAAGTGCTTCATGGTTTGATCGAGGGTGTGTTTGCTGAACGTGTCGTAGCCTGACGCGAGCAGCAGGATCGCTTTCTTTCCCTTCACGTCCTGCATCCGGTCAACCGTCTCGATTAACGAGTCAAACGTATTCGCTTCGCTAAAGTCGGGAAAGTACAAGCCCACGATCGACTGCTCGACTTCTTCTCTGTTCTGCGTGAAGTCCACCTGAAGAGTGGTCTTCAAATCGTAGGTGATCAGCGCGACCCAGTCCTTTTTGTTCAGGTGGCTCAAGAACTCGTAGCCCCATGCCTTCGCGTCTCTCGCGAACCAGTAGGAGATGCGGCTGAATTCCATCAGGATGACGACGGTGATCGGCGCGTCACTCGGGGAAAAATATGTGATTTGCTGAGGCGCGCCGTCGTCGAGAATGCGGAAATTCGTTCGATTTAATCCTGTCAGGATATTTCCGTCCTGATCGGTGGCCACCGCTTCCAATCGAACGAGGTTCGATTCCACGGCGATCGAATAATCCGGCGGTTTCTGTTGGCCGCTTGGCTTCTGATCTTGGTTAGGCTGAGCCGGTGCTTGTGGCGGAGGCGGCGCGGTTTGCTGCGGCGGCTTGATCGGGCCGTTGTCTTGCTGCGCGAATGCTGTCCTGCCGTGCGGCGGAATCCCGAGCGCGATTGTAAGAATGGCCGGAACGGCCGCGCGAATCCACAAATTGCTCTTCATGGAATCCTCTTTGGCCTTTGATGCTGCCAGAGTCGCCTGTGGATGGTCAAACACCGGCCGCAATTGGCGGGCTGGGCACGGCGTTTGCTGCCGCTCTTGAGCGATTTACCTCCGATGCTAGTATGAAATCGTAGCCGGAAGCCGATTCCCTGGGGACCACACGTGGGGGTGGGAATGTCTCGAATCCGATTGCTCGTGCTCGGCCTATGTTTGGTCGCCGGTCTCGCTGGTGCCCGGCATGCAAGTGGGCAAGCTCCGCCCCAACCACAGGGCCCCGTCGCTCCTCCTCAGACCGATATCAATAAAATTTCCGACGAAGCTCTTATCTGGCTTCAGGATCTGATCCGCATCAACACGAGCAATCCCCCCGGAAACGAAATTGTCGCCGCGAAATACGTGGCGGGCGTCCTGCAGAAGGAAGGCATTCCATCTGAATTTTTCGAGAGCACTCCCGGACGAGGAATTCTCGTTGCGCGCTTTTCCGCCGGCACGTTTCCGGATCCTTCGCGGGCGCTGCTTCTCCTGGCGCACCTCGACGTGGTCGGCGTGGACAAGAGCAAGTGGACCGTCGATCCATTCGGCGGCGTCATCAAGGACGGCTATCTCTACGGCCGAGGAGCGATCGACGACAAGGGCATGCTCGCCGCGAACCTCGCGACGTTTATTGCCCTCAAGCGCAGCGGCGCGCGCCTGAATCGCGATGTCATTTTCCTCGCCGAAAGCGACGAGGAAGCGGGTAGCGCCTTCGGCATGAAGTTCGCCGTTGAAAAGCACTGGGACAAAATTGCCTGCGGTTTTGCGCTGAATGAGGGCGGGAACGTCTTCCTGCACAATGGCAAAGTGCTGTACGTCGGCATACAGGCCAGCGAAAAAGTTCCGGCAAACGTGGAGGTCATCGCCACGGGCACTTCCGGCCACGCGTCCATTCCGAGGCCCGACAATCCCGTGGTCCACCTCGCGGCAGCTATCGAAAAAATCGGCGCGTATCAGGCTCCCGTGCAACTCAACACGATCACTCGCGCTTATTTCGAAGGGCTTGCAAAAGTCGAGGACGATGAAACAGGAAAATGGATGCGCGCGATAGACACCTCCGACCGGCAAGAGCACGCGGAGCGCATCATTTCGCAGAATCCGTTCTGGAATGCGATGTTGCGCGACACTGTGTCGCCGACGATGCTTCAGGCCGGCATTCGCGTCAATGTCATTCCTCCGGTCGCAAAAGCGTCGCTGAATATTCGGCTGCTGCCCGGAAATCCCCTTGAGCCTCTGGTCGCGAAGTTGAAAGATATCGTCAACGATCCCCAAATACGGTTTGAGGTCCAGCCGGACGGCAGCGAAGCCGCTCCCGGGTCGACGCTTGACTCCGATCTGTACAGGACGATCGTGAAAACAGCCGCAACGGAGTTTGCGGGCGCGCCATCGGTGCCGATGATGTCCACGTGGTTCACTGATTCGACGCCGCTGCGTCTGCGAAGCGTGCAAGCCTACGGGCTTGTGCCGTTTCCTCTCAACGATACGGATCTGGGGAGAATGCATTCCGACGACGAGCGCGTTCCCGTCGAGTCGTTTCGCACGGGCGTAGCTTTCCTATACCACGTGGTGACGGCGTTCGCCGTCTCGCAATAACCGAATCAGCTCAGGCTCACATCTCTCGCCAACTTCAACTGCTTCGGCTAACATCGAGTATCTAAAAATCGAGGAATTCGGATCGTGAACACAAATCGCAGAGCCAAGATTGTTTGCACGCTCGGCCCGGCCACTACCGCCTCAAAGATGATCGAGCGTCTCGTCGGCGCGGGGATGGACGTCGCGCGCATAAATTTCTCTCACGGCACTCTCGAGGAACACGTTCAGCGCATCGGGGGAGTTCGGCGCGCCTCCCGCCTTCACGAGAAGCCCATCGCAATTCTGGCCGATCTTCAGGGCCCGAAAATCCGCACGGGAACCCTTCAAGGCGGATTGGCAGTAAGCCTGCGCCCCGGGCAGCAATTCGTTATCACCACGAAAAATATTGTTGGCACCGTGGAAGGGGTCAGCACCACATTTCAGCCATTGCCCGAGGCGGTCAAGAAGGGCGATCGGATTTTATTGAGCGACGGCGAAATCGAGCTTCGTGTCGTATCAAAGGCGGGCCGCGAGGTGATTTGCCGTGTCGAAAACGGCGGCGACCTCGGCGAGCATCAGGGAATCAATCTTCCTGGCGTGAAGCTCGACATTCCCTCCCTCACGCCCAAGGACCGCAAAGACCTGCGCATCGCCTTGAGCCTTAGCGTCAATTACATTGCACTGAGTTTCGTGCGCTCCGCCCGCGACGTTCACGCCGCCAAAGCCGCCATTGCTCGCGCCGGAAAAGACACGCCGCTCATCGCCAAACTCGAAAAGCCCGAAGCCATTGATAATCTCGAAGAAATTCTCCGCGCGGCGGACGGCGTGATGGTTGCGCGCGGCGATTTGGGCGTCGAGATGAATCTTGAGAAAGTTCCCGTCGTGCAGAAGCAAATCATTTCGCACGCGCGCAATTCTCTTGTACCCGTCATCACCGCCACGCAAATGCTCGATTCGATGACGCAGAATCCGCGCCCCACCCGCGCCGAAGCCTCCGACGTCGCGAACGCCATCTTCGACGGCAGCGATGCCTTGATGCTTTCCGGCGAAACAGCCGTCGGCCGCTATCCAATCGAATCAGTCGAGATGATGGATCGCATCATTCGCGAAGCGGAATCGAGCGTCACCATGCCGCTGCGGCCTTTGCACTCTTTCGAATTGCACATCAACGAAACAATCGCCGAAGCCATCTGCCACGCCGCGGAAGATTTGCAAATGAAGGTCATCGCAGTTTTTACGGAGTCCGGCTATTCCGCGCGGCTCGTATCGAAATACCGCCCGCGCCCTCCGATCGCCGCGTTTTCGCCGAAGCAGGAAACTCGCCGACGCATCAGTCTCTTCTGGGGCGTGAGCCCGTTCACGATCGGCGAGGTCAGGAACGTGGATCAACTCGCCGCCTTCGCCGAGAAGCGCCTCCTCGAGGAAAAGCTGGTGCGCCAGGGCGACATCGTCGGAATCCTCGCCGGCATGCCCTTCGGCGCGGCCGGCACCACGAACATGATGCGCATCCACCGCATCGGCGACTGACCGCAAATCCGCGAACAATTCCGCTAGTGGGTCAGTTTCCGGTTAATGCGTTAATCGTCCAAGTCGATGACTTCAGCGAACAAGTAGTGTTTACGGCCGTTCAGGTCGCCCTGACGGTGTGGGGCTAGACACGTGGTCATATACAAAGCTCGCGCGGCGGAGCGCTCGTTAGAAAGAAAGGGAGGTCGAGAGGATCCGGTTCGCATCGATCTGCACTTTCAGATCGGCGACTTTCTGCTCCGCGATAGCAACTGCATCGACGCCTGCGACAAAGCGGCGCGGCGGTGGCTCCTGGCTGCTGATCGTGATGAGTGCTCGCGCGAGCTTGGCCGGATCGCCGGGTTGCTGGCCATTCTGGGCTTTCCAAAACTCGAGCTGCTTCGCTCTGCGCTCGTCGTAGTCCCGGATGGACGGCTCGGCGTAGTGCGTCGATTGCTCGCTGAGGAGTTCCGTGCGAAAGAACCCCGGGTTGACGATGGTGGTGGAAATACCGAACGGTGCGACCTCGGCATGGAGCGACTCCATCCAGCCCTCGACGCCGAACTTGGACGCTGCATACGCGGTACAGAACTCGAAGCCGACGAGACCTGCTGCCGAGGAGATCGAAATAATGTGCCCCGAACGTTGCTTGCGCATAATCGGTAGGACGGCCCGGGTGACGTTCATTGGGCCTATCAGGCTCGTCGCCAACTGCCGTTCGACCTGCTCCGGCGTCAGCTCCTCGAAGTACCCGGCATAAAAGCTGGCAGCATTGTTGACCAGCACGTCGATGCGGCCGAAGCGGTCAAGAGCGGATCGCACCGCCGCCTGAGCATCGGCGCGGCTGGTGACGTCCAGCTTGACGGCCAGCAGGCCGTCTGACTGACCCAGGGCCTTGGCGACGGCGGTGCTGTCCCGACCCGAAGCCACAACCGCGTGGCCAGCCGCGATGGCGGCCCTGGCAAAATCGACGCCCATGCCGCGGCTGGCTCCAGTGATAAACCAGATTTTTTTGTTACGCATGATGCCTCCATTCGGAACGGGTGCCTTGCCTTGAGCACTTGCTCGCAAACAAGTTGCTTGCATGCTGCTGGGCATATTCTTTGCAGGGTGCAATTCAGCATGGATTCTGGGCGGATGCTAACTCATGGTTCATCGCGTTATCGGAAACTGGACCAGCACGGAAATTCCCAGCCTAATTGACCCAATTATCGGGATTGGAGGGTGGCTTGTCCTGATGATCCCGCACGTAGACTTCGAATTTGCGGCGCAACCGCTTCCGCTGCCAGTCCGAATATTTGTTGCGGAAATCGTAGAAGAACGAACTGCGGCGAAGATATACATATCCGACGAACATTCCGCCAAGATGGCAGACGTGGCTGACGCTATCGCCGCTGCCGGATGTCAGCCCAAAATAGAATTCCAGCGCGCCCATAATCAGCGCGTATACCTTCATCGGCAGAGTAATCGGGAACGGAATAATCCACACTTGCCGGTCTGGAAACACGATCGCCGCCGCGAGCAGCACGCCATAAATCGCCCCCGACGCGCCTATCGTCGGAATCATTGACGTTCCGTGCCCGTGCGGATCAAGGATCGTCTTCACGATCACGTTGACGATCCCAGCGCCCACTCCGCAGGTGAAGTAGTACGCATAGAACCGCCGCGTTCCCCACGCGCGTTCCAGGTCCGCGCCAAACATCCAGAGGAAGAGCATGTTCAGCAGGACGTGCCAGATTCCGCCGTGGAGGAACAAATAGGTGAAAGGCTGCCAAATGAAGAAAAGGTGGGTGACCGCAAACGGCTGCAGCCCGAAGGTATCCCAGACCCATTTTACCGCGCCCGGTCCGGCGAACATTCCAAGCAAAGTCTGGCCAAGGAATATGGCCCCGCAGGCGATGATTAGCGTCTTGATTGCGGGCGGGATGGCACCGCGCCAGTTGAGCCGGTTGCCGTAACTGCGGAAAGAACCCATTGCGGCCTTCAGTCTAACGAGACGACCGCGCCGCTGTCAAAGCCAGCGTGAACGATGGCTTACTTGGCCTCGGGCGTAACCCGAGATACGTGAGGCCTTTCTTAACGCAGAACCGCTCAATCCATCTTTTTCCGGGCACTCACAAATAGCGACACGGCCAGCGCCACGAACATCACGACGCCCAATCCCGGCGCGCTGCTCAAACTCGGCATCAGCTTCGGCCCCCAGGCGAAGAGGTCGGCGCGAAGCGGCAGGTGCAGGAACGCCATCCAGTGCGGCAGCCGCCGCCCGAGCTCCGGGTCCTGCATGAGATTGATGATGATCGCGAGCAAGCCGAACACGCCGCCCGCCGCGATCAATCCACTGGCATAGAGCGACCCCGGGCTGACTTCGCTCTCCGAATCGCTCTTTTTCTCCTTCCCAAGCTCGGCGGCCCATCGCACCACTCCGCCCGCGAACATGGCCATCGTCGTCGCAATGGATAGATACGAGCCGACGGCGAATGCCAGCGACCTTATGCCCAGCAACTCTACGGCAAGCACGAGGAACACGCCGAGAAGTACAAGTCTCCACGGCAATTGCTGATTCAAAATTCCGTTGATCACCGTCGCCATCAGCCGCGCCTGCGGCGCCGCTGCCTGCGCGCTGCCGATTCCCTGCACCCACTGGATTTCAATCTGCTTGGTGCTCGGATCGTACAGGTATTTTCCGTCGGCGACTTCGTGCGAGCCGAGCGCGTTCAGCAGCACGTAATCCTTGCCGTGATAGTCCTGATGTTCGGCTTCGATGTGTACGCCGGTCGGCAATTGCTGCATGTTGATCGCGAGTTGCATCGGCTTGTACTGCGCGAGTCCCACGTTCATCAGGATTAGCGTGCCGCCAATCGCAAATGCAGAAACCATTACGCCGATCACCAGTCCAATCTGCTGCGCCACCGGCGTCGCTCCGACGAGATAGCCCGTCTTCAAATCTTGCGAGGTCGCGCCCGCGATGGCCGACGCGATGCAAACCACGCCGCCAATCGTCAGCGCCAGCACCGTGTACGGCCCCGCCGTCCACCCGACCACAAGAAACACGGCGCAAGTCGCCATCAGAGTCGCGATCGTCATCCCGCTGATCGGGTTCGACGAATTCCCGATCAATCCGCTAATGCGCGAAGCCACGGTGACGAACAAAAATCCAAAAACGATCACGAAAATTGACGCAATCAGATTCGCGAACAATCCCGTTTGCGCGCCGGGAATCGGCTTGAACGTGAGCAGCGCCCACACCATGGCGACCAGCACGAGCGATCCGATCAGCACCACCTTGATCGATAGATCGCGTTCGGTCCGCTTGGCCTCAGTCAGCGTACCCTGCTTTGCGCGCACATCTTTCAGCCCAGCGGTCAGCGCCGAAACGATCGTCGGCGTCGTCTTCAGCAGCGTGATTAATCCAGCAGCCGCCACCGCGCCCGCGCCCATCGGCCGGATGTAGCTCGCCCACAATTGATCCGGCGTCATCTGCGGAATCGGAATCGTGCTCGGATAAAGCGCCAACGTCGGATCCAGCGAACCGAAAAATTTGATCGCCGGCATCAGTACAAGCCACGAAAACACTCCGCCCGCAAACAGCGTGCCCGCCACTTTCGGCCCGATGATGTAGCCCACGCCGAGATACTCAGAAGTGATCGCGGCCCGAAACGACGAACCCGGAAACCATTTCGGCTGATAATCGGGCTGCCCGGGCCACCCTTGCAGCGTATTCATGCAGAACGTATAAACGCCGCCGATTCCGAGTCCCCAAAACACGCGCCCGGCAAAAGACCCGCCGCGCTCGCCTGCCACCAGGACGTCCGCGCACGCCGTGCCTTCTGGATAAAGCAGGTTGCCGTGCTCTTTCACGATCAGTTGCCGCCGCAGCGGAATCATGAAGAGCACTCCGAGCCATCCGCCAATCAGCGCAAGAAAGAAAATCCGCCAGTATTCGGCATTGAGCGAGAAGCCGAGAAAAATCAGCGCGGGAATCGAAAAAATCACGCCCGCTGCAACGGACTCGCCCGCCGAGCCTGTCGTCTGCACGATATTGTTTTCGAGAATCGTCGAGCGGCCAAACGCTCGCAGGATGCTCACGGAGAGAACTGCGATGGGAATCGAGGCCGAAACCGTCAGCCCGGCGCGCAAGCCGACGTAAACCGACACCGCGCCGAACATGATCCCGAAAAATGCGCCGAGCAATATCGCGCGAACGCTGAATTCGGCGGGACTCTGCGACGAATCCACATAAGGCCGGAAATCCGCCGGCGGCGCCGTCGAGCTCCACGGTTTCTCTGCCAAGCTTCACCTCCGCGCGCTTCAACGCTGCGCACCGGTAGCCAAAATCGTGCGGAAAGATGGGCAACTTAGCATTAGCACCGCCACGACGCAAGCCGCAAACCGCTCGAGTTCTTGACGCCGATCGAAGAGGATCTAGGCTCCCAAATCAGGCGGTCGCGTACAAGCGGTTGCCCGGTCGAGAGCGACAGCGTAAGATAATGCAGTGAATTTTGAGTGGGACCCGGCGAAGGCTCGGCGAAATCAACGGAAGCATCGGGTTTCATTCCAGGAAGCAGCGACCGTGTTCGGCGACCCTTTGGCTCTAACGTATCCCGATCCGGATCATTCGATTTCAGAACGCCGGTTCATCACCGTGGGATTGTCGCGTGCCAATCGGGCCCTAATCGTAGCTCACACGGACCGCGACGACAGTGTCAGGATCATCAGCGCCCGGGTGACGACTCCGCGGGAACGAAAGCACTATGAAGAAAAGGATTGAGAAGAAAGACGAGCTGCGCCGAGAGTACGAACTCCCAAAGCTAAAGGGCGGCGTCCGCGGCAAGTACGCAGCGCGCTATCGAACGGGCACGAATCTCGTACTCCTCTCACCCGACGTCGCGGAGTACTTTCCCGATGACAAGTCCGTCAACGCCGCGCTCCGTGCGTTAATCGAGGTCCTAAGCGATGTCGGGAAAGGTACGTTGAAACGCGTACGTTGACCGCGAGCTCGCGGGATTTTCTCACAGAGACTGAAGTCCTAATTCTTAATTCCCGGCTTTCGACTTGACTGCCTCTTCGCGCGGGCAAATCCAGAGGATGCGCCTGGTTTCGGGCAGGTACTTCATCGATGCGCTGAGCGAGCGCGGAAGGGCGCGACGTGCGCCGGCTGCGAGATGCGCGGCATCATCTGGCGTCAACGCCGATAAATAAACGTCCGCGTGGCGCGCGTATGAATAGTCGCGATACATTGGCGGATTCGCGAGAGCCAACGCGTTCAATTCATCCCAAAAACTCCGCGGACGGAAAAAGCGGCGGCGCGACGCGGCGGAACGCGACAGCTCGACGGAATGCCGCGGCGGAATTCCGCCGGATTCGAAAACAATCGCGACGCACGCCGCGGAATCGAACGGCCGCAACGGTTCGGCGTCGGGAAATTTCGCGAGCTTGGCGACGAGCTCAACTTCCCGCGTGTCGAAGCCAGTCCACCAATAGCGATAGCCGTGAAATGCGATTGAGCCGGCGCGAAGGATTTGCGCAACTCTCGCGCCGTCTTTTCCTGTCACGCTCAGAATCATGTCCAGTAGTTCATCGATTTGAAACGTCTGGCGGACAACGGGCCGAAGGCTCACGTACTCGGCTTCGTCTTCGGTGTAGCGGACGGCGATTGTTTCCGGAAGAGTCATTCAGAAATAAATTGCGGGAGATCGAAGTGCCGGCGTGGTTCGATGCAAGAAATTTCGCGCCCCAATTTAATTAGCCGAGTTTCGAAAGGCGCTCGCGCACGCGGTCGCTCAATATTTTTCCGTCAACGGTTTTGCCTTCGAGCTTCGACTTCGCTGCCTTCACCACCGCGCCCATCTGCTTCATCGAATTTGCGCCCGTTTCCGCGACCGCGTCTTCAATCGCTTTCAGCATTTCGGCGTCGCTCGCCCCTGCCGGCAAATACGCCTCGATGATAGCGATTTCTTTCTCTTCCTTGTCGGCCAGATCGGTGCGGCCGCCTTTGGTGAACTGTTCCACCGACTCGCGCCGTTGCTTCAAAAGGGTCTGCAATGTCTGTAGCACTTCCGCATCTTCGAGGGGCCGCATTTTTTCCACTTCTTTGAGCTGCAGCGCGGACTTCACCATCCGAAGCGTGCTCAGGCGAAGCACATCCTTCTCCCTCATCGCCTTGACGATGTCAGTTTGAATCTGTTCGCCCAACGCCATGCGTCCGCCTCCGGATAAAATTGCGATTCGAAAATCCAGAATAGCACACGCGGTAGTTCGCGGCGGGATTTGACAGAAGTGCGAGCGGCCCGTAGGCTCTTTGCTATGAAAATTGTTGTCGCAGACAAAATCAGCGAACGCGGAATCGAAATTCTGCGCGAAACAGGATGGACGATTGCAGTTCCCGCGCCGCCTGCGCTTGCGGCGGAACTCGCCGAAGCCGAGGGACTGATTGTGCGCAGCGCGACGAAAGTCACGGCTGAACTTCTCGAGAAAGCAGCGGCGCTTCGCGTGGTGGGCCGCGCGGGCGTCGGCGTGGACAACGTGGATGTGGACGCGGCCACGAATCGTGGCGTCCTGGTGATGAATACACCGGGAGGAAATTCCGTCAGCGTCGCCGAGCACACCATCGCGCTTATGCTGGCTCTCGCGCGCTCGGTGCCGCAATTCAATGCCGCGATTCATGCCGGGCGCTGGGAAAAATCGAGCGCGATGGGCACGGAGGTTCGCGGGAAGACGCTCGGCCTGGTCGGGCTCGGCCGCATCGGTACGGAAGTGGCGCGGCGGGCCGCGGCGCTCGAAATGAAAATTCTAGCGCACGATCCTTACGTCAGCCCGGACATTGCGCGAGAGCTCGAAGTGGAATTGCTGCCGCTGGCCGATCTCCTGAAACGCTCCGATTATATTTCGCTGCATACGTCGCTCAGCCCCTCGACGGAAAAACTAATCAACGCCGCGACGATCGCGGAGATGAAGCGCGGCGCGCGAATCATCAATTGCGCGCGCGGCGAATTGATTGACGAAGCCGCGCTGGCCGAAGCGATTCGTTCCGGGCACGTCGCCGGTGCCGCGCTCGATACGTTCGCGCACGAGCCGCCGACAAATTCGCCGCTTATCGAGTTCGCGAACGTCATTGCGACGCCGCACATCGCGGGCTCGACTTCCGAAGCGCAGGAGGAAGTCGGGATTCAAATTGCGTTGCAAGTCCGCGATTACCTCGCCGAGGGCGTGATTCGCAATTCGGTGAATCTGCCGTCGCTCTCCGGCGAGCAGTACAAAAAAGTGCGCCCCTATCTCGAACTGGCCGAGCGGCTGGGATCGCTCGTCGCTCAGGCATTCGACGGCCGCGCGGATCGCGTGCGCATTCGCTACGCGGGCGAAGCGTCTGAGGTTGGCGCGCGCGTGCTGGGCAACGCCGTTCTTGTCGGCGTGCTGAATCGCGTGCTTGCGCAAAAAGTAAATCTCGTGAACGCCACGGCAGCTGCGGCGGCGCGCGGAATTGCCGTTGAGGAATCCACGCGCCGGCGCGAACGCGGTTTCCCGAACACGATCGAAGTGACTCTCTGCGGCGCGCACGAGCTTGCAGCTGAAGGCACCGTGCTGTCGGATACGGGCCCGCGCATTCTGCGATTCGACGGCATTGATCTCGAGGCTCCTCTCGAAGGCACTTTGCTTCTCACGCGGAATCGCGACGTTCCCGGCGTCATCGGCCACATCGGCACGGCGCTCGGGAGCATGGGCATCAACATTGCCACGTTCGCGCTGGGCCGGCGCACGGCGACGCGGGAGTCCGATGCGCTGGCACTCGTGCGGCTCGACGGTGAGGTGCCGGATTCGGTTGCGGCGCGCATCCGGGAGATTCCTTCGATCACTGGCGCTCGTATTATTCGCCTGGCTACTTCTTAGGCCGCCATCCAATCGCGGCGCAGAATGTGACCCCATTTCGGCGCAATGCCGTAATGTCCTAATCTCAAACGAAAAAGGCCGGGCGGGTCTGAGAGACTCGCCCCTACGAGCACTGCTTTCAAGTGTGCCGCGGATGGCCGCAGGCGACGACGCATTAGCTGCAAGTCTGCGAGTTTGGACGCATCGAACTCCGCTGCTACAATTCTCTTCTTTTCAATCGTTGTTGACGCTGTCCGAGGGTGGCGTGGCCGAGATTCGAGCATTTCGAGCGTATCGTTTTAACGCCGCTACGGTGTCATCCGCGGATGTGACTACGCAGCCTTACGACAAGATCACGCCGGCGATGCAGGAACGCTATTACGCCGCTAGCCCGTTCAATCTGATCCCAATTGAAAAAGGGCGCGTCCTGCCGGGCGATTCATCGGAGACGAATGTCTACACACGCGCAGCTGCAAAGCTCAACGAATCGATTTCTTCGGGAATTTTGGTGAAGGACCCGGTGCCCGCCATCTACGCGTACTCGCAGGAGTACGCGGTTCCCGGCACGAACACCCGGCGCGTGCGACGCGGCTTCATCGCGCTTGGCCGCGTCGAAGACTACGCTGCGGGAATCGTCTTCCGCCATGAACGAACGCTGGCCGCGCCGAAGGCTGACCGCCTCGAGCTGCTGCGCCACACCAACGCGCAGACGGGTCTGCTGTTCATGCTCTACGACGATCCCTCAAAGCAAATTGACTCGATGCTCGAAATGATCAGCCGCACTCCGGCGACTGTCGAGCTGAAGGACGAGTACGGCGTGATCCATCAACTGTGGACGATCACCGACGCCGGATCGATTCGCCGGATCACCGGCGCGATGGCCTCGCAAAAGCTGATCATTGCCGATGGTCATCACCGCTACGAGACGGCGCTGGCCTTTCGCGATGAGTGCAGAGCGCGCACGGGCGAAGCGAATCCCGAGGCTCCGTATGAATTCGCGATGATGGCGCTTTTCAACACGCATTCCAGTGGCCTGACGATTTTGCCGACGCATCGCGTGATTCGAAACGTCGCGAATTTCGATTTCGCCAAGTTCCGCGCGCAAGCTTCTCGCTATTTCGATTGGTACGGATACCCATTTTCGTCGCAGGACGAACGCGCTGGTGCGCACGAGGATTTCCTGCGCGATCTCGAGAAGCAGCGTGTGCGCCATGCAATTGGCGTGTATGGCGGCGGTGGTGCGTTCTACTTGTTTGTGCTGAAGCCCAACACAGACTTTGCGCAAATTCTTCCGGATGTCTCCGAGGCACAACGTGAGCTGGACGTCGTGCTACTGCATCGCCTGCTGATCGAGAAGTGCCTGGGGATCACTGCCGAGGCTGTGACGGGTGAAAAACACATTTCGTACGAACGGGACATATCGGTTGCGTTCGCTGCGGTTGACGGCGGCGAAGCTCAGTTAGCTTTTCTGCTCAATCCCGTACGCGTGAAGCAGGTGGCGGAGATTGCTCTCGGCGGCGGCGTGCTTCCGCAAAAATCCACGGACTTCTACCCAAAGCTTCTAAGCGGTCTGGTAATTTACCGGATCGAAGAAAGCAAATAGGCGCGAGCCTCTACGCCGCAAAATCCCACGGCGCAAACCGGTCCTAGAACGGAGAAATGCTTCATCAGCCGAATGAAAAGGCGAGCCGCGGCGTCCGGCACTTTTCTCCGCAGAATGCCGCACGAAAATCGGTGCGGCGCTACAGTTGCTAAATCGCACGCCTTTGCGCGATGAAGAACTTGCGACAGCCGCGCCCGCAAGGAGAGATTCGCCTACGAGAAGCTTTGAATCGCTGCCGTATCGCTGTCGTAAACGTCGAACACCGTCATGAGCTTGGTGACTTGCAGCACTTCCTTGAATTTTGCTCCCAAGTTCGCGAGCTTGAGCATAGCGCCCTGCGACTTCGCGCTATGGAAAGTCGCCACGAGCGTCCCGAGTCCGGCGCTGTCAATGTAGGTGACGTTGGCCAGATTCAGCACGATCTTTTTCTTTCCGGCGGCAAGCAATGCTTTCACCCGTTCTCGGAACGCATTGCTTTCCTCGCCCAGCACGATTCGTCCGTCTATATCCAGCACGTTGACCCCGTTCACATCGCGTTCCGTTATTCGCAGTGCCACGTTGTTGCCTCCTGGCAAACGCCTATTGTTTCTGAAGTCTCCGGCTTAGAGGGCCGGTGAAGCTGCCCCGAGCTTCGCGTTCGAGGACGCTTTCAGTAGAAGTCCGAACACGACATGTAGTAACCGCACGACGTACAGATGAGCTTACAACTTCGTTGCGCCAGCTTCGTCGAGCATCCAGGACAAAATGTTGATGGCTCATCCCCTCGAAGCTCGGCGGCAGACGGCTTCTCCGCCCGTTCCGGCGCCGAAATTGGTAGTGTACGATCCAATTAGACCTATTCTTACGGCGCGATGGTTATAACATATTCGAATCAAGCGGGAAAGCAACCCTGTCATTTGGAATGGGTTGAACGGTCGTGTGACTGGGCCCACTAGTACCTATCTGAATAGACGCCAGTTTCGATGAATTTGTGCCACAAGAAAATGCGCCGCCGACGCGTGACTGGAGTAGAATCGCGGTGCAACCGTCCTACTTCAATTCGCGTCTTTAACTATAGAGGCGGCACGCCATGGGTAAGCCACTTGCATTCGGTTTGATCGCGGTTCTCGCGTTTACATTTTCGCCGGCTGCCCGAGCACAGCGCGGTGGGTCAGTGGGAGGCGGTGCGCACGCGGCCGCTCCGGCGAGATTTTCGAGCGCGTCTCGTTCCGGTCACGTATTTACAAACGTGAGACTGAATTCTAGCACTTCCCCAGCAGGAAGACGTTCGGGTTTCTCGTCGGGTTCGAGAGTCTTATTCTATGGGCCGAATTCGTCGCTCTCACGCAATACTCTCCCAGCCTTCGGGGGACTGGGGTTTGATTGCGAGAATCTGGGGTGCTCCTCCGGCTCAAATCTGGGCGTCGAGGCTCTGATCAATCCTTCGACAGCGGCGAATCTCGCGCTCGCCGCGCGATTTCATCGGATCGGCAATTTGACTGGGGCGTATCTGCTTACGGGTTACGGTGGCGGCGTTCCCATCGCCTATGATGAGCCCCAGGCGGATAATCAAGATCAGGAACCGCCGCCGCAACAACAGCCGCAGATCATTGTGATTCAGCAGCCGGCCCCTCCCGCCAGAGCAGAAGCAGATTTGGCTCCAGCGGCAGAAGCGCCGCTGCCCGACGTCGGCGATTTCACATTGCTCCTCAAGAACGGGGGCGAGATTTCCGCGGTGGCGTTCATGCGTCGAAACGATCAGCTTGTTTATATTACGCGCGAGGGGAATCGACGCACTGTGAGGGTCGCGGATATTGATGTGGCGGCGACGACGAAGCTGAATGAAGATCGCGGCACGCCTTTGAAGCTTTCCATCTAACTCCGTTTAAATTCTTCAGCCACGGCTTCGAGCCTGTGGGACTTCCAAGCAAGGTTCTAATCGGCTTTGTGAATGGGTTCGGGCATGTAGAGGCCCGTTTCGGGGAGTCCTGCGCGCTCGAACTGCACGGTGGAATGCTTGATCTGGAACTCGTGCGCGAGACTCTCCTGAATGCGCGCGAGTATTTTTTCGCAGTCTTCCAGGTGCATGTCCGGGATGCGAATGTGGCATGAGAGCGCGTTCAAATCGGTCCCCAGCGTCCAGATGTGTATGTCGTGAACTTCCTGCACGCCTTCGACTTTTAGAACCGACTTGGCAACATCTTCGAGGCTGATCTCGCGCGGCAGTCCTTCGAGAAGGATGTGGCTGGTTTCGCGGAGGATTCCCCAGCCGGACCACAGCACCATCGCACCGATGATGACGCCGAGGATCGGATCAATCCACGTGACTCCCATCCAGCGAATCGCGATGGCACCGGCGATAATTCCAACATTTGAGAGGGCGTCGCCGAAGGAATGAACGAGGATGCTGCGCAGGTTCAAGTCGCGCCGGCCAGAGACGAGCGCGAGCGTGATGCCGCCGTTCACGGCGAGCGCGATGAGCGCTACCCAGAGCATCACTCCGGCATTCACTTCCACGGGATGACGCAGACGCGTAATGGCTTCGTACAGAATCACCACTGCGACGCCGCTCAGGAAAAATGCATTGGTGAAGGCTGCGAGTATTCCGGCGCGGTGATACCCGTAAGTGTGCTCGCGCGTTGGGGGCTTTTCCGCCCAGCGCATGGCGAGCCAGGATATGAAGATTGCGGGAACGTCGGTGAGGTTATGGACGGCGTCGCTGACGAGCGCGATCGAATGGCCTATGTAGCCCGAAGTGAATTCCACAGCGACGAGAGCGAGCGTGACAACCACAGCCGCGCCGAGGACGCCAGCCATGCGTCGCGAATGCAGCGCGTCCTGCAGATGAGCGTGCGAATGCGCGTGGCCATCGTGTCCAGCGCCGTGAGCGTGCGCGTGCATGTCTCTGATTTTAACCACATCCGCAGGCGCATGCATACGCTTCTCCTTGCAGGACTGGACTCACATGGCATAGCTCCTCGAATTGTTCAAATTAATCACTCTACGGACCGATGTGGAGTTGACTTCGCTCTTAGCGACCGCCTAACATGCTTTTGAGATCGGAATTGCGCGATATCACGGGTGAGATTGATTTCGGGGCGCCCGGCATTCTAATCTCCTCCAGCGATGTCTTCTACCGAAACGAAGGTTGTCTTTTGGGGCGTGCGAGGGTCAACTCCGACGCCTCATCCTAGTTCCTGGCGCTACGGCGGCAACACGCCGTGCGTTGAAGTGAAAACTTCGCCGGACACACGCTTCATTCTGGATTGCGGCACTGGATTACGATTGCTCGGCAATCGATGGGAAGAAAAGTCCACCGAGCATGGAATTGATGCGCATATCCTGGTGACCCACTACCACTGGGATCACATCCAGGGCATTCCATTCTTCCATCCCTTTTACCAATCGCAGAACCGATTTCACTTTTACAGTTTTCAGTCGAAATATCTGGGGCCCGAAAGTCTGCGCAAAGTTCTCGAAGCGCAGGTGGCGAGTCCCTATTTCCCCGTGAATCTGAGCATGATGACGGCCGCGCGAGAGTTCCGCGAGATTTCCGGCGGCGATCAGTTCGAAGTGAACGGGACGCGCGTCACCGCGCGATGGCTGAATCATCCGCAGGGATGCCTCGGCTACCGGCTGGATACACCGGGCGGCTCGGTTGTGTATGCACCTGACAACGAGCCCGGCGTTCCGGAGTTCGATGAAAACCTGAGGCAGCTTGCCGCAGGCGCGGACGTGTTGATCTGCGACGCGCAGTTCTCGCCGGAGCAACTGGCGACTTCGCGCAAGGGCTGGGGCCACTCGAGCTGGCTCGAATGCGTGAAGCTGGCGCGGCTGGCGAAAGCGCAAAATCTCTTCTTGTTCCATCACGACCCCGATTCGTCGGACAAGATGGTTGATGGCTATCTGCTGGCCGCGCGGGAAGAATTTAAGCCAAGCTGGGCGGCGATGGAGGGAATGACGATCTCGCTGAACGAAAAGGGCGTGGACGTCGCGCTGAGGGATTCCCGCGTCGGCCAGCGGCGGCGCCTGCGTTTTTCGGCGACCATCTCCGGAATTGGCGAAGACGGCAAATCATTTGAAGAGAAAGCCACTGTGCGCGACATGAGTCTCCACGGCGCGTACCTTGCGCTCACAAACCGCCCGGCGCTGCAATCGGATGTTCGCGTGATCATCGAGGCCTCGGCGGCGGACAATCATCCGAGCCTGCTCTCGCTGCGAGGTACGGTTGTCTACACCGAGCCGGCGACGGAGAAATACAAGACCGGCGTTGGAGTGTTGTTCGTTGAAGACGAGGATCGGACGCGCGATTAAGCCGACGATTCGGCTTGCAGTTTCGTCCCCACCGCGGCGAGACAATTTGGACTCGATTCAGCTGTATCTTGCCAGTTGACCCGCGCACTACGTTTCGAGAAACTATCACTTCGACTTGGCTGCAATTCAATGTTTCTTGTGTTCGCCAGGCAACGAATTCTTGGCAGCAGATTCAGCCGCGCAATTCTTTGGCACATAGGCGAGGTACAACACAATGAGGGACGAACCGATCGGAGAACTTAATCCGCCGAACAGGGTGCTGCTGACGCCGGGCCCTTCGTGCGTTGACCCACGCGTTTATCGCGCCATGGCCACGCCAATCGTTGGCCATCTCGATCCGTGGTTTATGGACATGATGTCCGAGGTGCAGATCCTCTTGAGGCGAGTATTTCGCACGGATAATCGCGTCACATTTCCACTCTCGGCGTCGGGTTCGGGTGGAATCGAAGCTGCGGTCCTCAATCCATTGGAAGCCGGGGACGAGTGCTTGATTTGCGTGAACGGCGTATTTTCCGAGCGCATGGCCATTATTGCCAGCCGGACGCCGGCGACGGTAACTCGCGTCGAAGCCCCGTATGGACGGACGGTGGACCCGGAAGACGTTCGACGCGCGGGCAAAGGCAAGAAAATCAAGTTTATCGGGCTGGCGCACGGGGAAACGTCAACTTCGGTTCTGCAGAAGATTGACGAGTATCGCAAAGTCGCGGACGAACTCGGAGCACTCCTGATTGTTGACACGGTCGCAACTCTTGCCGGTGTTCCGGTGGATGTGGATCGCCAGAGGATTGACATCTGCTTCAGCGGCACGCAGAAAGCCATCAGCGCGCCTCCGGGAATGTCGCCGATGACGGTCAATGCGCGGTCCGAGGAAATCATCCGCGGACGCAAGACCAAAACGCAAAGCTGGTATTTCGATCTTGAGACGGTGATGAATTACTGGGGCAAGGAACGCCTCTATCACCACACGCCCCCGATATCGCTGATCTACGGCTTGCGTGAAGCATTGCGTTGCGTGCTCGAAGAAGGACTCGAAGCGCGCTGGGAACGCCACGCGCAGAATCAGCAGGCGCTGATTGCCGGAATCGAGGCGATGGGCCTCGAATTGTTTGTTAAAAATCCGGCGGATCGATTGCCGACCGTCACCGCGCTCCGCATTCCCGAGGGCGTGGACGATCACAAGGTTCGCAACCAACTCCTTGCTGAATTCAATATCGAAATCGCGGGCGGGCTTGGGCCGGTCAAGGGCAAGATCTGGCGCGTCGGCTTGATGGGCTATTCAAGCCAGCGGAACAACGTGCTCTTGTTCCTCGGTGCGTTCGAGAAGGTGCTACTCGACCAGGGTCATCGCGTTCCTTCAGGCGCGGGTGTGGGCGCAGCCGTTCAGAGCTATTCGCAGGCACAGCCGGTTCCCGCGGGCGCCGCGAAGTAGCGGCGCAGGAATTATTCGTGGCGACATCAGAAACCAAAGAGCCCAGAATCATCGCCAATGCCGGCGCGATGAGCGATTTCATAGGCGCATTCGACGTCCCGTCGAAGGTGACTGATTTCGTCTATCGCTGCCGTTTCTCGCACTGCTGGAACGGAATCGCAACGCGCCACAGCGACACGATGGATTGCAAGTTCTTTGTGGATGGTAAGGGCGTGGTGCTGGGACTGGCGCATCCCGGTTTCGTGAAATTCCGCGAAACGTCGGGGCGCAATCTCACGGACCGCGAAGCGAGTTACATTGGGGCGGAATATCTCCGCGAGCGCTTAGAGCAGGAAGACGAGCACACGCTCTACGACGTTCCCGCGGGTGACGTGACCCGCATCATCGGCCGGCTTGGCATTCGTTGAGTGGGTTCAGCCTGCCGGCTCACGCGTCGGAAAGTGATTCATCGAAGCCCGGCGCGTCGTTCTTGAGTTCGTCTGCTTCGAGAATTTCACCGCAATCCAGGCACTCGATATACTGAGCGTCCTGGTCACGAGCGATCACCTGCGTGCGCGGGTGTTTGCACCTGGAAGATTCAGCCACGCCATTCTTCCTTATTAGGCCGGATTCTAGCATTTTCGGGGTCCGGCGTCTCGCAGTTGACAAAATCTGAGAATGTATCTATCAGTGCCAAGGGCAGCCTTGAGGGCAGTGTCAAGCGCAACCCAAAAGGCCAATTTGAGGAGTCTGAAGGATTGACTGCGCAATCGAACGCCGACCAGAGGCTGGGTGCGATTCTTTTCTACGGGTTTGTCGCGGGCCTCGCCTACCTCGTTTTTCGAGTTATCTCTCCGTTTCTGGCGCCGCTGGTGTGGGCCGGTGTCCTGGCGGTCGTGTTTTCATCTTTGTATCAGCTCCTCAAGAAGCGCTGGGGGAAGAACGTCGCGGCGGCGGCCAGCACCGCAGCCGTAACTTTCATTCTCGTTATGCCCATGATTCTTGTATCGGGCGCATTCGTGCGCCAGGGCCTCGGGATTGCGCACACGATGCAGCAGCAGATTGCGAGCGGGCAATTTGATTGGGCGAATAAGTTGTGGGCATCGCTCCAAGACCGATTCGACGCCGAATATTCAAGCGACCTCAATACGATCGTTCGTAACCATGCGGAAGCATTCGCCGGTTCTCTCGCCGCAGAACTTGGCGTGGTGCTGCAGCACGTTGTTCGCTTCGCTGTCGATCTCGTGGTGATGATACTCGCGATGTTTTATCTCTTCCGCGATGGTGAAGATGTGATGCGCCGGATCCGCCACGTGCTTCCTTTCGAAGAGGAGCACCGCGAACGAATGATTGACGAAGCCAATGACCTGATATTCGCGAGCGTTATTTCGAGCCTGGCTACCGCCGCCATGCACGGCCTCGTGGGTGGCGCCATGTTCGCGATATTGGGTATTCACGCTCCGCTATTCTGGGGCGTGGCGATGGCGTTGTTCTCCATCCTGCCGGTGGTCGGTTCTGCGCTCATCTGGGTGCCGGCCGCGATATGGCTCTTTGCGCAGGGGCACACGACCAGCGGAATCGTTTTGGTGGCCGTGTGCGCCGGAGTCGTGGCCATAGCCGAAAACGTGCTGCGTCCCTGGCTGATCAGCGGTCGCGCGCATCTCAGCGCTCTCGTTATTTTCATCAGTGTTCTTGGCGGCATCAGCGTATTCGGGATCCTTGGCGTCATCCTCGGCCCAATTGTTGTCGCAACTGCTGCGAGTGTCCTCGATATCTACACCCACCCGGAACCGAAAAGGCACGCGGCACCTCGAACGTCTTAGGCACTCAAACGGGGGCGTGCTAGAGTACGACCCTCGGAACGCGCCATGAGCGAGAAAAAAGCACCCATTCCGTCCGGCTTGCTACCGGAAAAACTGCGCTGGCGATGCGACGCGTCGCTAGTGCCGTTCGAGACCACCGCGGAGGCTCCGCTCGTTGCCGGCGAAATGGGACAGGAGCGTGCGCTTCGCGCCCTGCAAATGGGCGTCGAATTGACGGCGCCGGGCTACAACGTTTTTATCTGCGGGCTTTCCGGGACGAGCCGCGGCGGGATGGTCACGCGGATGGTCGAAGAGCTCGATCCTGCGCGCGAACTAGCGCCCGATCGCTGCTACGTGAACAGTTTCAAGAATGCAGACCGCCCGCGCCTGCTCACACTTCCGCGAGGCCAGGCGAACGCTTTCAAAAAGGAAATGGAATCCGGCATAGAATTTCTCCGGCGCCGGATACCGCAGGTCTTCGAGGGCGAACCCTTCCAACGGCAAAAAGCGCGCATCGTCGAGCGCTTCACCGTTCGTGAAAAAGAATTGATGGACGATTTCACCCGCCGCATCGCGCGGGATCAATTTGCGCTTGGCCGCATGCAAGTCGGTGCCGTCGCTCTTCCGGAAATCTTTCCGGTTCTCGAAGGCCAGATGGTTCCCATTGAGGAGATTCCGAAGCTGGTGCAGGACGGAAAACTCGAGACCGTGGCCGCCGAAGACATCGAGCGGAAATACGATCAGTTCCGGCAGGAATTTACGGTCGTCTACCGAAAAACACTGTCGCTTTCGCGCGAACTGGCGAGCGAGATGAGTTATCTCGAGCAGGAAGCGGCATCGGTGCTTGTGGATGGCGTGATCGAGGAGTTGAAGGAAAAATATCCGGACGAGCAAATGGCCGAGTATCTCGAAGAAGTTCGGCACCACATCCTCGACAATCTCGAGCCCTTCAAGGAGCGCGAGGGTGAGGACGAGCAGCCGCCATCGGAAGGCGGAGGCGGCCCGCGCATTGAGCGGCAAGAGCGCGATCCATTCCGCGTTTACGGTGTGAACGTGATCCTCGCGCATTCGGAGCACGATACTTGCCCCGTGATTTTTGAGACTGTGCCGACCTACGCGAATCTCTTTGGAACCGTGCACCGCAGTTATGACAGCCGGGCCGGATGGAACTCGGACTTCATGGATCTCCGGGGCGGTTCGCTTCTTCGGGCCGACGGCGGATTCCTGATCATGTACGCAATTGACACGCTCACGGAGCCCGGTGTGTGGCGGACACTAAAGCGCACGCTCAATCACGGAAAGCTCGAAATTCAGCCGGTTGATCTCTTTTTTCCATTTTCTTCTGCGGCGTTGAAGCCCGAACCGATCAACGTGAACGCGAAGATCATTCTCATCGGCGACAGGGAGATGTACGAGCTTCTCTATGATTTTGAGGAAGACTTCCGAAAGATTTTCAAGATGCGCGTGGAGTTCGATGAGGAAATGCGCTGGAGCGCCGAGGTTATAAGGCATCTGAGCGGGCGGCTCCGCAAATTGACGGAAGATGAAGGGCTTTGCCCGTTCGATCGCACCGCCGTTGCAGCTCTACTCGAACACGGAGTGCGCTGCGCCGGGCGCCGCGGGAAAATTACGGCGCGGTTCTTCGAAATCGCCGACGTCGCACGCGAGGCGTGCTATCTCGCGCGCCAACAGAATGGGTGCACGACGGTCACCAGCGAACATGTCCGGAAAGCGCTCGACGCGAAAATCGAACGCCACAACCTTACTGAAACCAAGATTCGTGAGATGATCGAGCAACGCCAAATTTTCATTGATACCACCGGCGCTCGCGTCGGGCAGGTGAACGGCCTCGCCGTTCTTGAGATTGGCGGGTACGCCTTCGGAAAGCCGACGCGCATCACGGCTTCGGTGTCGCTCGGGAAAACCGGCTTGATTAATATCGAGAGGGAATCGAATCTCAGCGGCAGGTTCCACGACAAGGGCATGCAGATCATTGGGGGATATCTGCGCAGCACATTCGCGCAGGACAAGCCGCTCTCGCTCTCGGCAAGCATCTGTTTCGAGCAATCGTATTCCGGCGTGGACGGCGATAGCGCAAGTTCGACTGAAGTTTACGCGCTGTTATCCGCGCTTGCTGATTTGCCGATTTCGCAGGAGCTTGCTGTCACGGGATCGGTGAATCAGCAGGGCGATGTTCAACCCATCGGCGGCGTCAACCAGAAAATCGAAGGCTTCTTCGACGTTTGCCGCCTCAAAGGGCTCACGGGAAAACAAGGCGTGCTAATTCCCAGCGAGAACGGCGAGGATCTCATGCTCCGCGACGAGTTGATCGAAGCCGTCGCGCAAGGCCAGTTCCACATTTATCCCGTAACAACCGTTGCCGAGGGAATTGGACTTCTGACCGGCATTCGTGCGGGCAAGCGCGAAGCGAACGGCAAGTTCGAGGAGGGAACCGTGTTTGCGCGCGTGGACGCCTGCCTCAGTAAGATGGCTGACACGATGCGAGACTACCAGTAAGCTCGCCGTCCAAGACGAGAATCAGAGCAAGTGGCGAGTTCGAATTTTCATTTCGAGCGGTTTGTCGCCACGCAGCACGGTCAACTTGTACTCGTGGTCGATGTCAGCAAACATGGCTCGCACATCCACGACAGTCAGGTCCGCAGCGGGCTGATTGTCAATTCCGGCAATGACGTCGCCCTTTTGCAGTCCTGCCGCCGCGCCGGGCGATTTTGGCGCTACGCCCGCAACTTCAAACGTCTTCAGATTCGGCCCCTTGGCGAGCAGTGCGACGCCGCTGGTATCCAACTCAACGTTGTTTGGATAGCTCATGTTTGATTCAAGAATGATTCGCTGATGAGGGAGATCCAGAATGACGCGAAACTTGCTTAGAATTGCGTTTCCGATGGCGCCGCCATGGGCCAATGATTCGGAACCAGTAACGTCGGGAAACGAGACAGGAGGCGTCGCCATCGCGAACGGTCCGATCGTCAACATTTCCGCGCGCGCCGTGAGGGTTCTGCCGCCGTCAACGTTGGGGAACCAGTAGCCTTTGACATGCCCGAGTTTCAACTTGTGCGCGGCGGCCATCGGTTTTGAAACTTCGATCGCTCCATTGAATTCAGTACGGATTTCGAAATCGTCTTCGAACGTACGGTGTCCGCGAATGGCGAGTTTGGCGCGGATATTGGGTATACCGTCGCGAACGAAGAGCGGCAGGGTTACGCCTTTGCCGGTATATTCAAACGTCGCGGGATCGTCAAAGTGAATTGCAGAGCGATTGTATTCAATCTCCACTACGAATTTGCTCAAAATATCGGCGCCGATGATGCCGCGAATCTGGCGTCCTACGATGGACGACATCTTGTCGAGCGATTGAGGCTCGATTTGCGGGATGCCCACATCAAGGTCAGGCATTGAGAGAAGAGTGTTCTTGAACGTGATCTGCGATTGAGGACCCGCGTCGGCTGGAAGCCAGGGCGCGGGATCGATACTCGAATGCAGCTCGCACGTGGCCAGGAGAAACATGGCGGGCTTCGATTGGTTGACTCGGACAGGCAGGAGGAGCTGGTTTCCCCGAGTTTCCAGGGGCACTTGCGCAACATTCCCGCCATAGGCGAAGCGAAACTGAATGTCATTCACCGGAGGGGCAGGCTTCGCCGGATTCTCCTGCGCAGCTGCTCCGATTAGTAGCAGGGCGGTCGCGAGCCCGGCCGCAACACATTTCGCGACGCGCCCACGCAATTTATCTTTTTGTCCCGCTCTCATCCAAATCTCCTGGAATGGGTCTCCCGAATTATTTCATCTGCCACGTGATGATACGCCGGCGCACGCGAGGCGACTGGCGATTGTACTCAATCCCACCGCTACTTATCGGATGAAAGATAACTTTGACGCGAGAAGATGCGAAAACCGTTGGCCGAACCGGTAGTGACACCGGTGCTCGCGAGGACTCGCCCTTGCGCGTTTAACACGTGAACCTCAATCGAATGCACGCGGCCGTCATGTGGCGGCGGCCGATAGGCCAACAAATACTGGCGGCGCAGTTGAGCGGAAATTTCGCGATAGGCTTTCACGAAATCGTCCGGTGTAGCCGGAAAGTATGATTGGCCGCCGGTAGTCTTGGCAATTTCGCGCAACGCGGCGTCCGCGCGCTGGAAACTTGCCTGCGGCCCGTGGGCGGCTTTCTTCGATTTGAAATTGCGGACGGCGCCGCCGAGCGCAACGGTGAACGCGGAAACGTCGGTCTTCTCAAGCTCGGTTTGAAGCGCATTCCATCGCGATTCGGACGAGGAGTCGAGACCAGTGGAGAGGACGACAAGAGCTTTCTTTCCGAGCGGTGCCTCGAGCCACGCGAGCGTGGAATTTACGGCGTCGTAGAAATTGAGATCGCCCATGCCGAGAAAGTACTGCATGCCATCAAGCGTGCGGGTGATGTCGCTCCGGTCCGATGTGAAATCCAGCGCGATGCGGGCGGATCGATCGTAGGTGGCGAGCGCTATTAGGTCATCCTGCGCGAGGCCATCAAGCAGGGCGTACGCGGCTGCGATGTGCTGGCTTTGAATCAAATACACGGCGGGGCTGGTCTCCAGAAGAACGGCGACGTGGGCTGGGGTGTCAACCGAGTTGAAGAACGCGAGATTTTGTTCGGCGCCGTTGTCGAAGATACGAAATTGAGACCGATCGAAATCGCCGCGAAAGACGCGATTGCCGTCCTCCACGCTTACCTGCACAAACACTAACTCCGCCTGCACTTTGAGGGGTTCTTGTACCACGGGCGAAGACGGAGGCGCGTCTTGTGCCTTTGCGAGCTGGGAGCTGACCAGGTTTCCGATCAGGCCGCCGCAAAGAGTTACGCAGACGAGAATTCGCGCGCGCCGGTTAACGCCATCGAAAATTGAATCCGCTCTCAGTTGCCCGGCGGTGTGCTCGCAGCAGGAGCGCTCGGAGGCGCCGCCGACGCATCTTTGGCCGTGCTGAGATAGCCGCTGATCTGATCCTTTGTAACGTCGAATACGACGATCTCGTAAGGCGTCCGGGAACCATGAACGTAGAATTGCACCGGCTCGCCTGCCGTTTTGTCCTTTTTCTCGATCGTCTTGTCATCGGCGAGCACGTTCATCGTGTACTTGAAGTGCTTGGCGTCAACTTTGCGAAGCGCAATCTGAATCGGTCCAACATGCTGCAGCTTGCCTGATTTTGAAACCTTGAACTCGTAGATATTGCGTTCACCGAGACGCTTCAACTCTTCGACTTCCTCGTGGTTGCGCGCGATCAAGCCGCTCTGCACGCCCAGGTCGCCCATTGTGGTCGAGAGCTTGGCCTTGGTCGCATCAAGATCGGCCTTGGTGGCTGCGACGTCGCTTTTCGTTGAGCTGAGATCGGTTGAAACTTCACCGAATTTAGTGGCCGTGTCCGATTGCACTTGACCGATTTGCGTGGACAGGCGCGCATCGCTTTCTTTTTGCTCCTTGCGGAGCGTTTGCGCCAGAGAACGCGCTCGGGCGAGCTCGTCTTGTGTGATACCGAGCTTCTGCGTCGTGACATCCATCTCGCCCTTAAGATCCGTTAGCTGCGAGTTGGTCTTGTCCAGCGAAGCCGTCAGGGCCTGGACCTGCTTATTCGAATCATCGAAACCTTTTTGGACAGCCTCGCGTCCGGAAACGCTCGCGTAAATCAAATAGGCAACCAGCACAAACGCGACTCCGAACAGAATGGATACCCAACGCGGAAGTGCGGAAGCCTCCGTGTGAGGTGGTTCACCTGATCCGGAAAATTGTGGTCCGGAAAATTGTGACGGCGTGGCCATCGACCCCTCCTAACAAATCATTCGCGCAAAATTCGATATCTGGCGCGGTACGCCACAATTATCGCCGAGGCGCAAGGCGAAGTCTATCGCGTACGCCGTGCCTTCGGAAAATTTGCCTCTATTGTGGTAGTCAAACCGCCACGTGGCGTGAACTCGCCGGTAACGCGACACCAGGCGGGTTTTGTCGCCTCCACGATGTCGCGCAGCATGCGGTTCACGGCGTTCTCGTAGAAAATACCAAGATTTCGGTAGGCCAGAAGATACATCTTAAGCGCCTTCAGCTCGAGGCAGACGCGTTTCGGCTCGTACCGGATCGTGATTGCGCCGTAGTCGGGCAGGCCCGTCTTCGGGCATACCGAGGTGTATTCTGAAAAACGGATTTTGATCTCGTAGCCGGGGAAATGATTTGGCCAAGTTTCGAGGGTTGGTAATTTGGCGTCAATTCCGGCGCGCGAATGCTCCGCTGTGTAATCAGGCATTAAGAGTTACCCCCAGGCTATCTTACACTGACCGGCACAGCAGCCGGGGCGACGCCTTGCAGTTCATGCCGTTCTCAATTACTCTTCCAGTACCCTGATCTAGCGCACTCGTGATTCGGAAGGAGTAAGTTGCTCTGCCCTCAGTGCCACAGTTTGTCGTGCACTAGATCACGCCGCCGGGGCGTGGCCGATTTCGTTCTCAGCGTGCTTCGACTCCGGCCCTGGCGTTGCAAGGCTTGCGAATCGCGCTTTTACGCGTGGATATCGCCGGTTGCGCTTGTGTTTTACGCACATTGCCCCCGCTGCGGAATGTTTCACCTCGATCGAATCTCGGCCCGCCACATCACTCAGGGACCTCTGCACCGTGTGAAGCGGATGATGGGATTTGCTGCGTATCGTTGCGATCCGTGCCGGCAACGTTTTTTCAGCATCCGGCCGTACCGGGAAATACTTCCTCTTGGAGCGTCTGGAAAGAATAAGCGGAGATCTCACCACCTCACCGTGACTGAGCCGCCCAAGCTTGAGGTTTAGCGGCGTGCGCTAACTCCGGCGGTTCAATCAAGACCTCTTCACGTTCCACACTGACTCTGGCCCGCACAGATTCTGGCGTTTCCTCTCTTGGGCGTCGGTATAATGCTGGGTTCTTGTGGTCCCGGGTCGTGATTCTAAAAAACATCGGAGCGCATGGAGGAACTAGAAATGAATTCTGCCGGAATGAGAGTGTCGCACCCAGTCAGGCTCCGAAAAATCGCCATAGCTGCGGCTGGATCGATTCTGGCGGCAATTTCGTGCGCACCTCGCGCCAGTGCTCAAGCCTCGCCGCTGCCGCCGAAAGGCGAGGCAGACGTCCATGAAATTTACGATCGCTTGCTCTCGCAGATCGAAAAGATTCCGATATTTGACAATCACGCGCATCCCGCATTTGCCGACGATACAGACGTAGATGCCATGGCTGCACCTGAAGGGGCAAGCGAAGCGTTTCGCATTCGCGAGACAAATCCCGAACTTGCAGCTGCCGCAAAGGTTCTCTTTGGCTATCCCTACGATGATTTTGCGCCCGAACATGCAAAGTGGCTTGAGGCCAAAACGACAGAGATGAAGAAGCAGCAGGGATCGAAGTATTTTTCGAATATTCTCGATCGCGTGGGGATCGAAACCGTCCTTGCGAACCGCGTGGCTATGCCGGACTATCTCGAGCCGGCGCGATTCCGCTGGGTCTTCTTCGTCGATTCGCTTCTGTTCCCGTTCGATAACACCCAACTCGAGAAACGCGATTCGGACGAAGCGCTCTATCTGCACCTGCAGGAAAGAGTCCTTCGCCGTTACATGAAACAGGAGGGAGTGTCGAACCTTCCTGGCGATCTCGCGGGATATGAAGCCCTCATTCGAAACATCGTTGCAGACAATCAGAAGCGCGGCGGGGTCGCGATGAAATTCGAAGCCGCGTATTTCCGTTCACTTTACTTCAGCGATCCGAGCCGCGACGAGGTCGAGCCGATTTATCGCAAGTATCACGCGGGCGGAATTCCGACGAACGATGAATACCGCATTTTTGAAGATTACGTGTTTCGCCGGTTGCTCGATAGCGCGATCGCCCTTCATCTTCCAGTGCATTTTCACTCGGCCGTCGGCATCGGCGATTATTACAATCTGCGCAACGGCAATGGATTGCAGCTCGAAAATGTGCTGCGCGATCCGCGATATCTCGGTGTGACGTTTGTGCTGCTTCACGGCTGCTATCCCTGGGAGCGCCAGGCGATCTGGCTTGCCGCGATGAAAAATGTATATCTGGATTCGTCGTTGATGGAACTGCTGATGTATCCGGCCGCCCTGAAAGATTCGCTGAGGCAATGGCTCGAAGTCTTTCCCGACAAGATCGTCTTCGGCACCGACGCGTTCCCATTCAATGATGCTTTGGGCGCTGAAGTTACTTTCTGGTTCGGGGTGAATTCCGCCCGGAAAGCGATTGCGGCCGCATTGGCCGAAATGGTTGCGGAAGGCGAAGTAACGGAAGCGAGAGCGCTCGAGCTTGCCCACGGTTATTTGCACGACAACGCGGCGAAGCTTTATCCGCCGCTGAAGTAGCGCCCGTGATGAAGTGATTTCTTCCGGGAGCATGTTCGCGCAACTCGCGACGCACATGGGAGCAATCGACATGTCTGAGCTGAAATACTTCCGCTGGAACGATCTCGAACTCGAAGATCTGAATCCGCTCTTGCAGCGCCAATT
>Ga0302326_10003056_pt1 | contig 39785 bp, 29 predicted proteins | sample Palsa_T0_3_FD_202264 | JGI IMG/M metagenome (GOLD analysis project Ga0302326, IMG submission 202264) | Peat permafrost microbial communities from Stordalen Mire near Abisko, Sweden - Palsa_T0_3 | ecosystem: Environmental > Terrestrial > Soil > Palsa > Peat permafrost | place: Sweden: Abisko... | reverse complement strand
CCCTCGAAAGTGAATTTGAACGCGTTTGAAATCAGATTCAGAACGACTTTCTCCCACATATCGCGATCCACATAGACTGGTTCGCCAAGATCGGGGCAATCCACCCTGAGTCGCAATCCCGCCTTGTCCGTGGCCGAGCGGAACACGCTCGCCAACTCCGAAGTGAACCCGGCTAAGTCCGTAGCCTGATAGACGGCTTGCACCCGTCCTGCTTCCAGGCGCGAGAAGTCCAGCAAGGTATTGACCAGGCGCAAGAGCCGGGCGCCATTGCGACTCACCAATTCGAGCTGTTCCTTGGCGGTTGGGGAAAGGTGAGTTTGACTTCTTGCCAGCAGGTCGTGAAGCGGCCCCAGCATCAAAGTCAGGGGCGTGCGAAACTCATGGCTCACGTTGCTGAAGAATGCTGTCTTGGCGCGGTCAATTTCGGCCAGAGCCTCCGCACGCTTTTTTTCCGCCGAATACGCGCGTGCGTTGGCGACGCTGGCGGCGATCTGGCCGGCGACGAGATTGATGAATCCAGCGTAGCTGACATCCAAAGGGCGGAATGGATTGAGGGCGGCGACGATCACTCCAGCGGGCTTGTCCTGACCCTGACTGGTGATGGGGAGCAGAAGCGCTCGCCAAGGCGACTTGTCCCAAGAGCCGGAAGGGACCGACTCGAACCTCTCCGGTAGGTTCTCGACGACGATGGAATCTTTCCCAGTGAGGAGCTCGCCGACTGGCCAGGGTTGATTCTTTTCGCTCAAATGGATCGACCCGGGCGCGGCCGGGTGAGGTTCGGCCATTCCGGTTTGGCACGCCAGGCGGGCTTCGTTCCCATCTTCGGTGAAGAGATAGAGCAGCGTAAACGGTAAGTCCTTCTGATTTTCGCCGAGACAGCGAGCGATGCAAGAGACCACGTCCTCCTCGGTGATCGACTTGCTCAACTCGACCGCCAGCGAGCGCAGTGTCTTGAGCCGGCGCTCGCCGATTACGCGGTCGGTTTCTTCGGTTACCACGCACAGATGTCCGGCAACCGTACCGTCGTCTCCAGACAAGGGGCTGTAGGAGAAAGTGTGATACGTCTCCTCGCGATATCCGCTCCGCTCCAGAAACAAAAGCAACGCTTCATCCCAGGTCGCCTGACCGGTCTCTAGGACGCGGTGAATCCGAGGACCAATGTCGTCCCAGATTTCCTTCCACACCTCGCGAGACGGCTTTCCCAGTGCCCAAGGGTGTTTCTTGCCAAGGGTCATCCGCGCGTAGTCGTCGTTGTAGAGAAAGGTGAGTTCTGGTCCCCAGCTCATCCACATGGCAAAGCGTGAGGTGAGCAGGGTGCGAACCACCGTTTTCAGGCTCTGTGGCCATTGTTCGATGGCGCCGAGCGGGGTCTTGGTCCAATCGAATTCACGAACCAACCGGCCGAGCGCCCCTCCGCCGCGCATCCACGCCGGCGTGAGGGAGGTTTCTGCCCGAGTGCCTTCGACGGTTTCTGGGACCGGGCTCTCGAATAGCCTTTTGATGGTGGTCGGCAACTCCTGGGTAAATTCCGACTTCGTCACCGAGCCTCTCGCATCGACCGCGGCCGCTTGCCGTCGGGCGATTGTTTCATGATTCTGGGTGACAATGATCACCTTGCAATCGGGAAGGTCCCGGCGAATAATTCGTGTCGCCTCCAAACCGTCCATGCGAGGCATGTTGATGTCCATCAGGATCACCTGAGGACGCAGTCGCTTGGCCTTCTCAACCGCTTCGATCCCATCTCCGGCCTCGCCGCAGACCCGCCAATTGGGGTGCGATTCAATGAAAGATCGCGCCGTGCGCCGGAACAGATCATGATCATCGGCAATCAAAAAATGGATCGCGCTCATTTCTAAGTCTTCCGCCTGCTTAGGTTTCATGCAATCGCATGAGTAGCTGGGTATTATCCAACGAACCCAAATACGGTGCCTTTACAGTGTTCGCTGTATTACTTCTTGGTTAACCCGCAAGGACAACCGACCGTCTACGCAACCGTCTGGGCGTCCCGGAGATCACCCCGGAAGACTCAGGGGCAAGAGCCGCCAAACACAGGACGTTCGGCTCGGATTGTAGGTCAAGCAGGGACGTGCGGAAGCTCATGCCGGGCCAGGCCCGTTTGTCGGGCGCCTGCCCCCGGCGTGACTGTCCAATGGGGGACTGGTTTTACTTCCGGCGGAACTCCCGCCTGGCGTCTTTGATAATCGAACCCGTTTGGGCACACATTCCGGAAGAACGTTCGGACCGGATGCGGCGGGGCGGGCGCCGGGGCAGTGAACACCTTGAGGTTGGCACCCACCCAATTCAGGCGGCGTAGGGCGGTGTCGATTTCACTTCGCCAAGCTTCTGAATCATGGCGCTGCCGATCTTTTCTCCGCGCAGGCAGCCGACGGGCCGGAGATCGCCCTTCGACTGCACCACCGGCAGCCACGGGGCGCTGTGATCGAGCATCGTAGTCGTCGCTACCAGGATCGAATCGTCGAGCGAAACGTAGAGCGGATTCGCAACCAGTAGTTCGCTTAACTTAAGCCGCGTGGCGTCGCCGCGCGTTTCCGCAGGTATGACCGCAATGCGCGCGATGATGCCGTAGAGATCGTTGCGGTCGAGCGTGCCCCACAGTTGCTGTTTCTCGTCGAGGATCAGCAGTTCGCCGCTGACGCTTTCGTTCAGTGCAACCACCGCCTCGGCAAGCGTTATTTCTTTGCTCAGGAGTTTTGCAGGGAGAGGATCAAGGAAAGATTCGAGCGGTTCGTCGGCCAGCAGCGATTTGGCCAGGGGCAGGCGCCGCCAAAAATCGCCGGACCGGCGCGTCAACGCGCTGGAAAGGAGTTCGCGGAGTGGCGCCGATGCTTCGGCCAGTTGCGAGAACAGTTCGCTGCCAATCTGCGTCAGGCGCACCGCGGTTCTTGCGCGAACGCTGGTTTCGTGTTGTCGATTGCCGACGAGCATTGCTTCGCCGAAGGAGTCTCCCTTGCTGAGAACGGCGACGATTTGAGGTTCCGCGTTTTGCTCCGTCGCTTTCAGCGCCTCCACCTCGCCCTCTTCGATGATGCTGAACGTGCGCGCCAACTCCCCCTGGCGGTGAATAAAATCACCCGGACGAAAGTACGCGTGGGTCACATTTTGTGCCGTGTCGGTATTCAGAAAACCCAGGTCGCGAGGAAAAAGCACATCCCATCCCCAATCGAGCGCCACTTTGAATCTGCGAGACCACGTGGGCAGCTTCAAAAGATAAACGCCCCGCCACATGAGCCAGGCGAGGAAACCGGAAATGCGCATGCCAAACATTTCCGCAACCGCCTGATATCCGCCGATCGAGCAGAGTTGTCCCAGGGCTTTGAACCGGAATGGAAGTGTGGCTTCGCCCTTCACCGAGCGGATCAGATTCAACGCTGCTTGCCGGCCCTCTCGTTCGGCGAATTGTCCGGTCGTCGGCGAAGGCTTGCCGTCAAACGCGTTGATAATGTAGGCGCAGTCGCCAATGGCCCAGGCGTGAGTCTGGCCTTCGATGCGCATTTCCGGAGTGGTGCGGATGCGTCCCTTTTCCTTGGGCACATCGAGCTGTTGCACCAGAGGAGAAATCGCCGTTCCAATCGTGCACACGATCGTCGAACCGCGCAGCATCTTGCCATCTTTTAGCTCGATGCCTTCCTGGGTGGCCGCGACCGCGCGCGTATTCAAAAGCATGGTGACGCCGTTTTTCTCCATTTTCTTTCGGGCGAATTCGCGCAGGCTGGGGGCCACTTCGGGCAGAATCTGGTCCTGCGAATGCACCACCGTCACGAGCACGTCTTCCTTGCGGAAGTTGCGATAAAACCGGGTGCTGCTGCGCACCAGTTCGTTGACTTCCCCAGCCACTTCGACGCCGCTGAATCCCGCTCCCACCACGATGAAACTGAGCAGGCAGCGCCGGCGCTCCGGATCGCTCGAGGCTTCGGCCAGTTCCATTTGCCGCACCACGTGCTGGCGTAGTTCGATGGCATCGCGCATCACTTTAAACGCAAACGCGTGTTCGCTCATGCCGGGAATAATCCCCAGATTGCTTTCCGCGCCGCAGGCCACCACCACGTGGTCATATTTCATACCCACCGGCACCCCGCTACCATCGTCGTACTCGATTTGAGAGGACTCGAGCAGGATGCGCTGCACTCGTTCCGTGCGGCACTCGACTCCCGGCAGCATTTGGCGCAGCGGCGCGGCAGCGGCGTCGGCATTGATGGATGCCCCGGCCACATCCGCGAGCAGCGGGTGAAACACCATGTGATTCTCGCGGCTGAACAGGAGAATCTCACATTCGGAAACGCGCATTTTCTTGCGCAACGTTTCCGCGAACTTGACCGCGGCAAATCCTCCTCCGACAACAACGACTCTCATAGGGTCTCGTTTCTCTCGGCTACGCACCACTTCATGCAACCCATTCGGCACCCTTAGTCCGGGGTTTGGCCGATGGCTTCGGTCATTTCGTCGCGCGCCTGGATGTAGTCGAGTTGCGCATGCAGGAGCAATGTCTTCGCGTCCAGTTCGTGGGCGCGGGCGGCGTCAGATTGCGATCGCAGGGCCGCGCCTTTTTCCATTTGCTCGGTGATGACGCGGCGGGATTCGACGCGCAGCGTCAATAGCTCTTGCGAGACTTCGACCATTTGCCGGGTGCGTTCGAGTCTGTTCCAGGCGGTCTGCACGCGAAGTCCTACTTCTTCGCTGATGCGGGCCAGGTTTTCTTTGGCTTCGGCCAATTGCGATCGGTGTTCCGCGATGGCGGCGTTCCGTCGCCCGCCGTCGAACAGGTCGTAGCCGAAGTGGAGGCCGAAGGTGCCGAAATTTCTGGCCACGAAGGGGACCTGGTCCTGGTAGCTGTAGCGGGCGAAGGCTTCGACGTCAGGGATGTATTGGCGTTTGGCCAGGCGGATGGCGGCGTCGGCTTTTTCAACTTCAGCGCGGGCTTCGGCGATTTCGGGATGCGATTCGAGGGCGACGCGGAGACATTGTTCGCGGTCGCAGGTCGCGCTCACCGGTTTGACGTTCGCATCGAGAGTGAGCGGGGTGGTAAGCGGCAGGCCAATGGCATCGTCCAGCTGCATGGTCAGGTCGGAAAGTTCGAGATCCGTGGTTAAAAGTTCCTGTTGGTCTTCGAGAAATTGCGCGCGGCTTTCGATCCCCTCTTCTTCGAGGGTGCTGCCATATTTTACTTGTTCGACGCGCTCTTTTTCGAGAGATTCGCTGGCTTGAACCTTGGCTTGCGCGGCTTCGCGATGCGCTTGTGCGACCAGGATGAGGTAGTAGAGCTGGTGAACTTTCAGCGCCACCGCGTTTTCGGTTTGGTGGGCCTGATCGCGCGTGGCGCTCAGGTCGGCGGCGGCCACGTCGTTGGCGGGTCTGATTTTCCAGAGCTCAGAGAGCGGTTGCGTTAACCCGGTGCCGCTGGTGACGAGCGCCCTACCGCCCTGGTTGAGGATCGCCGTGCTGCCGGGGATGGGGGTGCCGCCGACGATCCCCAGGCTGCCGGCAGGAATCCCGATAAATTGCGTATCCGTGACGTAGGCGAGATTGCTGTCATTGCGCAGGACGGGGAAGTAGGCGCTGCGCGCCAGATCTTTGGTGTGTTGTTTTTCTTCGACTTTAAATTGGCTGATGCGCACGACGTGATTGTGTTTCAGCGCCATCTGCACCGCATCGTCGAGCGAGAGATGGCGCGGGGCTGGCGATTTCGCTTCTTGCACGGGGGTTTCTTGGGCGATGGCGGTTGCGGCATGGGTTTGCGGCAACCAAAGGCACAGGAGCGCCAGGCGCGCGCACGTGAGCTTGTTCATGAGTTTGTCCTTGGAGTGGGTTCCTCGGGGAAGCCGAGTTCGCCATAATGCAGCGGAGATTTCTTTAGCAATGCGACCAGCAAAAGGGCGGCGACGCAGGCCCAGGCGATCAAGTGAAAGCCGTCGATAAAGGTGAGGGTGTAGGCCTGCAGGCGAACGCGGGCGCTGATCAATCCGACGGCCCGGCCGGTGGCGGCAGCCAGTCCGGAGGATTGGCCCGCGAGTCCAGCTGTCATTTGCCGGATGGCAGCCTCGCTCGTCCAGTTGCCCTGCTGCACGTGGAATCCAAGCAAATTGGAGTGCAGTTGCTCGCGAATGGCGAGGAAGTGCGTCATGAAGGCGACGCCCAATTGGCCGCCGAGCAAGCGCACCACGTGGAAGAAGGCGGAGAAGGTGAGGGCGGCTTGCGGCTTGGAAAGTCCGCCGGTGAAAATCGCTTGCAGGACGATGGTCGAGACCAGTCCGATGAAGGCGAAAGATTGGCCGACTCCCATCAGCAGTTCGGAGCGATAGAAGTCTGCCGCGGACCACGCGCTTGTGTAGTGTGCGTTGAGCAGCGAGGCTGCGGCAATGCAAGTAAAGCCGGCGGCCATGAGCCAACGGGAATCCAGTCCGTAAAGCAGCAGCAGGGCGGCGATCACCGCAATCATGAGTTGCGGGGCCGCGGACCAAAATACCGCCGGGGCGATTTGATCGGCCTCGAATCCATGCACGGCCAGCGATTGTGGGATCAGGATGACGGTCGATAGCAGGACAAAGCGGAACAGTATCAGGTCGAAGCCGAGAACAACGGTGTTCCATTGGCGCAGGTAGGGAAGGTCGACCAGGGGATTGGGGCTGCGGAGACGGCGGATGAGCGACGCGAGCAAGAAAACCGCTGCGCCCGAGCAAAGCGCGGTGATGAGGCCAGAGTGCCACCAGTCGAGGCGTTGGCCCTGATCGAGCGCGGCAAAAAGCAGCGCGAAGCCGGCGCTAGCGTAAAGAAAACCCGCGAAGCTCGGCGGAGAGGCAGCGGATTTTCTCGGCGGCGGCGCGGGAACGCCGTAGTAAATGCAGAGGGCCATGATGGGCGTGAGCACGGCGGAGCCCCAGAACATCCAGTGGTAGGAGAATTGGTCGCGATACCAGCCGTAAAGTGATGGAGCGATGTTCACGGCGCCATCGACTGCGGTGGCGTAGAGCGCGAGGGTGAAGGGAAGGAAGCGCGGCGGAATATTTCTTAACGCGAAGGTTAACGTCAGCGGATAGAAGGCTCCGGAGGTCAGTCCCGCTAGAACGAGCGCGGTGAGTAGCAGGCTATAGTTGTGGATCAACGGCAGAAATGCGCAGAGCACGGTAAACGAAGTCGCGGCCAGCAACAGAACTTTGCGAGCGCCTAACAATCCCCCAAGATAAACAGTGAACGGCCCGATGAACATCAACGCGACGTTGTAGGCGCTGCCGATCCAGGCGCCGTCGTCGGCGCCAATGCCCAGGCTGCCTTTTAGGTCGGCGGTTCCGAGCGTCAGCATGCGACCAGTCAGGGTGACGATTCCCGCACCCATGACCACGCCAAGGATTCCGAGCAGCGGGCTTTGCGAAAGTTCAGATGGCAGGCCTGCTGAAATCGCTTTGGCGATTTGGGTTTTTGAAGGCGGGTGCAGCACTGCGATTTGCGTGGACATTTTCGCGTTTCCGTTAGTGCGACGTCCTTACCGTGGCGGTCACCGAGAGTCCGGGGCGCAATTGCGCGGCTTGCGTCAGATCGTCGAGTACGATCTTCACCGGGATGCGCTGCACGACTTTGGTGTAGTTGCCGGTGGCATTGTCCGGCGGCAGCAGTGCGAATTGCGAACCGCTCGCGGGTGCAATTTCCAACACTTTTCCGCGCATCACTCGATCGGGATATTCATCGATGCGGATCTCGGCTGGATCGCCTGCTTTCATATGCGTCAGTTGCGTCTCGCGATAGTTGGCTTGCACCCATTTGGTTTCCGCTACAAAGGTCAGGACCTGGGTCCCCGGTGAGACCAGTTGTCCCGGGCGCACCTGGCGTTCGCCGACCGTCCCGTCAGCAGGGGCGTGAATCTCGGTGTAACCCAAATTCACCTGGGCAACGGTGAGCGCGGCTTCTTTGGCGTGGAGATCGGCTAGCAGTTGTTGCTCCTGCGACTCCAGCACTTCTTTGCTGCGGCGTTCGGCTTCCACCCCGATCTCGTTGCTGCGCAGGCCGGTTTTGGCTTCGGCAAGATCGGCTTCGCGACTGGCGGCTTGCGCGGCAAAGCGCTGCTCATCGGCTACGGCAGTCTCCACTTTTTGTTGGGTCGCGGCGTGAGTGGCGAGCAGCGCTTCCTGACGCGTGCGTTCGGCGCTGCTGCGGACCACATCGGCGTGCACGGCGTTGATCCCCGCTTCGGCAGCCGCGATCTGTGACTTAGCCTGGTCGATCCCGGCGAGCGCTTTCTCGATCCGGGTGTCCTGCAGTTCACGCTGCTTACGATTATTTTCGATCGCGGCCTTCGCGGCGTCGACTGCGGCCTTAGCCTGGGCGAGCTGGGCTTGGTAGTCGTCATCCTGGAGTTCGACGAGCAATTCGCCCGCGCGAACTTTTTGATAATCCCTAACTTTTACGTCGCGGACGATGCCTGCGACTTTGGTGCTCAGCGGCGTGAGGTCGCCGCGAACGATCGCGTCGTCGGTGACTTGCTCCAGCCGGCCGCCTTCCCATGCGTTCCAGTCACGCGTAATGGTGAGGATGACGGCTGCGGCGAGCAGCAGCACGAGCACGGGCGTGAGGAATTTCAGCCAGGGCCAGCGCGGCCCGGTTTGCGGGGTCGCGGCATGTTCGGCGGGCGCCGCGGGAGTTGCATTTGTGGTCGGAGCAGCGGCCATGGTTTCATCTCCTCAACAACAGCATGCAGCTTGCCTTACTCTCTCGATCCGATGGCCTAAATGATGGCCCCGTAAAGAACAGTATCCCTTGAGCTTGATTCATTTCGCTGTGCATTTCGCGCCGGCCTCGATCGCCCGATCACGATGGCGCGGGTCGGTCCCTCGGGCAGATTCCAGTGGCCCCCGGGCCAAGGGCTCACGGCCGTAGCCGGAATCATACTATTGCAGGGCAGTTTGCGGATTGCTTTCTGATGGGTTGAGTCAGGTTCCGGTACGGGTTTTCGAGCGCCTTCGAAATGTTCGCCGCGGCACTTCGTTCGGATTCATATCGTTCCGAAAAGCAGCGTATGCCATGGTCCGAGTGGGCTAGTTTGTCGGCGAAATCGATTATGACCCGATCCGACTCAGACGGACCTCCGACGCGCGAGTGGTTGCCGATCGAAGGATCAACGCCCACCTCGCAGCTCAGGATCCGCGAGTACCGACGACTTTTTGAAGTGGTTGCTCGATCGGTGAAAACGCCGGCGTGACTGTGGGCCGCAGCCCGAGGTTCAGATTCCGAAATCAACCGGCCAGGAGACCGGCATTCAAACCTCGAAAAGAGGACTGCCTGTTTCTAATTGGATTCTAACCACCGACGGATGTGGCACGGGCGCTGCGGTTGCTCGCCAACAGCTTCAACATCGCCTCGGCGGGGCCGGGCCGGGAGTAAAAATATCCTTGCGCCATTTCGCAATCGAGGTGCTTGAGCAAATTTACCTGCTCCTCGGTCTCCGTGCCTTCGGCGACCACCTTCAGGCCGAGATTGTGGGCCAGGATAATGATGGTCCGCACGATCGCACGGTTTTCCCGGTCGCGGTCCATGTTTGAAATAAAGGTCCGGTCAATTTTCAAAGTATCAACCGGAATCCGGCGCAAGCGGCTGAGGGAGGAATAACCTGTGCCAAAGTCATCGATGCTCAAGCGCACACCGAGTGCCTTCAACCGCTCCAGCACTTGACCGGATTTTTCCGCATCTCCCATGGCGATCGTCTCGATGATTTCGAGTTGCACACAACTGGGATCAACACCGGTCTGCACAATGGATTTGCGGATGTCGTTGGGTAGATCGGGCAGCGCGAACTCCCGTGAGGTGATGTTTACGCTCAGGGTGAGGGGCGGGGTTGAAGGAAATTCAGTCTGCCAAGATCGGAGCTGTTGGCAAGCTTCGTGCAACAGCTGCCGGTTCATGGGGATAATGAGCCCGGTTTCCTCTGCCACCGCGATGAAATCGATCGGTGAAACGATGCCCTCCGGACGTTGCCACCGGGTCAGGGCCTCGAAGCCCACGATCTTGCCGGTTTGCAGGGACATAATAGGTTGGTAATAAACGCGGAATTCTCCCCGGTCGAGAGCCCTGCGCAAATCCGTCTCCAAGCTCAACCGCCGCACTGCGCTCGCATGCATGGCGGGATCCGATACCTCGCAGCGGGCTTTGCCGGCCCGTTTGGCGCGATACATGGCGAGATCCGCGTCGCGTAGCAATTCCTCTGCCTCGGTTTGGGGGCTGCTGCTGGCGGCGATGCCGATGCTCGCTGAGATTACGATTTCCTGTCGGTTGACGACAAAAGGGCTGGTCAGTTCCGCTTGCACGCGTTCCGCAACTCGAACCGCCTCAATCGGGTCTCGGATGTCGTCGAGCAGTATGGTGAATTCATCGCCACCGAGTCTGGCTAAGGTGTCGTCGTTCGAGGGCCGTTCGGGTACGCCGCTCGCGCGGGGACGCGCGACCGTATCGGCTTGCCGCACCGAGCCCTTCAATCTTTCCGCGAGTTGAATCAGCAGTTCGTCCCCGGCGGAGTGTCCCATGCTGTCATTGACGATTTTGAATTCGTCGATATCGATGAGCAGAACCGCGAATTTGTAGTTCGGGTGCCGTTTGGAGAGCGTCAGAGCGTGCTGCAACCGGTCCATGAACAAAGCGCGGTTGGCCAGGTTGGTGAGCCCGTCGTGAAACGCATTGTGGGCCAGCAGCTCTTCGGCCCGTTTCCGATCGGTGATGTCACGGTTCACGATGACCAGTTTGTCGGTCTGGCCCTTTGCATTTCGAATCGGGCTCGCGGTCGATTCCAGGGTGCGCCAGGTCCCGTTTTTGTGGAGCACCCGGTATTCCATCCGTTCTGCCTGGCCGCTCAGGCGCGCCTTTTCTGCGGCTTGCAATACTCGGAGACGATCATCGGGATGAATGTGCTCGATCGAGGAAGTGCTTTTCAAATCTTCCGGGGAATACCCGAGAACTTTTTGATATGCGGGACTGTTGTAGAGCCGGCGGCCATCGCCATCGACCAGCGCGATCATATCGTCGGCATTTTCACTGATCAGCTGAAAAAGCTGATCGCGCTCCGCCAGTTGGCGTCGAATGCGATGAAGTTGCAGGTGCTGATAGATCGCGTAAATGTCGAACAGTAATACCAGCGCCGCCAGGCCGCGTACCCATTCCTTGAGATCAAACCAGTAGGCAACATCGGTCTCCCGATTGAACCAAGGGAAGGTGAACGAAATGATCCCCAGGGTCAACGCCATGGTTACCGCAACGGCGAATCCCCACAACCACCATTCCCGGCCTTCGATCCGGCGCATCTGGACCGGAATCGCTTCGGGGCTGTTCGCGCTCACCTGCTGGAATGCTTGCTGATTCATGTCGTACAACTATTCTCCCGCAACATCTATGAATTCTAGCGTCCAAAGGAACGTAGAAAGAGTTACGAAAGGATTGTGCTAGGCGCGCGCGCCCAGCGTGAGAACCGTTTTAGGTCGAGGGGCACAGCCGCGTGCCGATCGAAACCAAATCGAACGCGAAGGAAGTTCGATCGCTGTCGGCAAGCAAAGCAGGTCGGTAAGCAAACCAGCTCCGTAGCAAACCAGCTCCGGATATGCCCGGATCCAGACCAAAACACAAGCAGCGACGACGAAACGCCATGCACAACGATCCCGACTGCGCACACTAAAAGCGAACTCACCACGAAGGGGCGCGGGCTACAAACTCCCGAATCTTCTCTCCCAATTTTATTCCCTGGTGGCTCCCCTGAACTTCTTACATTCGGTCAACGACAGGCCGGAGACCGATGCGGGGAAATAAGATCGTGTCTCCGACGCGTCCTGCTCCTGCTCTTGATCCGCCGAGGTTGGTGGGGATTACGCGTCTGTCTTACGGAAGTTCCAGGTGACAAATTCCGGAAGCAAGGCTTCCAGCTTTCGGGACAGCCAGTCCTGGAGCGTAGATTTGTCCTCGTCCGAAAGAGACACAAAGCGAACACCGAGACGGCCCGTTTTCCACCAGCAGATTCTCGATTGTGCCACCAACGGTACTTTGTGATCCGGCAAAGTGAATTGAACCTGCACTTCTTCTCCGGCACCGAGCGGGACCGACGTACTCACGGCCATGCCTCCTTCACTGATGTTCACGCTCGAGCAGCGAACCTCGGGCATGCCTTGTCTCTGGATGGTGACCGAAATTGCCACCGCAGAACGGAAATAGCGCCGCCGTTCTCGCAGGATCAGTCCGTACGCAGACCTCAGTGTGCGTCGGATGGACTGCACCGAAAGGGGTCTCTCGAAAACAAAACCAGATCTCTTGCGGATGGCTGATGTAGCTGCCGCATCCTCGCTGCTGATGGCAAACGTCACCGCCGTCCGGTTTAATGGAGAAAGACGAACTGAGTCCAGAATCGCTCCGGACGCTTCCCTGAGCTGAAGATCAATGAGAACGGCATCGAACTTCCGGTCGGTTAACAGGCGGATCGAAGCTGGCGCTTCCCGACAGACATCGGGCGAAATCGACAATTCTTTTAAGGCATGGCTGAACTGCTCGATGATGACTGGATCGGCGGACACCAAGAGTGCAAATGCGATGATCATGATGAAAACGTCGGAAATGGCTTGCGCCGCACAAGCGTCTTCTCCCAGTTTGACGGTACTCCCGCTTGAAAAAGGGTCATAGTTACAGGCGGTCAGTGCCGAATGCAGGTCAGAAGGTAAGACCGCGGTGAGCAATAGTGAGCAGACTTCGGGAATCGAACAGGGGAGAAATCGAGCTCCCGAGCCAGCCAAGAAGGAATGCTTCAACGAAACAGGAAAGCCTGGGCGTGGTCCTCTTCTTCGTGGTGCAGACTTTCTCCACCCCCAAACACGGGTTGATCGCGACCGGCCCGAACTGACCAGACTGATCCGAACTCCTGCCCCGAACGATCGGTTCCTGAGTCGAAGTGTCTGATCCTCGGATCCATTGCGCTCGGTCGAGAGCGGAGTTGGTTGTTCGAACGTTTCACACAGCTATCCGGCGTGTAAATTCCTTCGCTGGCTCACCGCATCCCCGTCTCCTCTTTTCAATTCGTGGAACACGATCGTGGAGAGCAGGGTCATCCCGCCCAGCACAAAGAACGCCCGATGGATGCCGTGAATGAATTGCGCGGGATTCGACCGATAGTGCTCGGGAATAAAGAAGACCGTCACCAGCGACGCCGCAGCGACGCCGAAACTGACAGCCATCTGCTGCACCGTGCTCGCAATGGAGCTCGCGCTGCTCTCCTCTTCTTCCGACACCTCGGCATAGACAAGAGTGTTCATGCTCGTATACTGCAGCGACGTGAAGAACCCGTAGCTGAACACCTCTGCCACGACCAGCCACACCGGCGTACCCTTCCCGATGGTAGCGAAAAGCATGATAAACAGGCCGATGATCAGTGTGTTCGAAACCAGCACGGCGCGATATCCAAAGCGCGCCAGAATCCGCGGCATCGTGACCTTGAGACTCATGGCTGCAATCGCCTGTGGCATCATGAGCAGGCCGGATTGAATCGGTGTGAACCCGAGGCCGACCTGATATAAGAGCGGAAACAGAAACGGGATGCCACCGATGCCCAGGCGAGTCAGGAAGCTGCCGTCCACTGCCGCGCGAAACGTGCGCAGCCGAAACAGGACAAGATTCAGCATCGGATAGGCGGTTTTCGTGGCGTGAAATGCGTAGCCCGCGAGCAAGAGAATGGAAAGCGCGAGAAGACCCAGAATTTCGCGTACGCTCAGTGTGTGCTCGCCAAACACCTCGAGCACGTAGGAAAGCAGCGCGACACCAGAACCGAAAAGTATCAGCCCGGCGACATCGAGAGGGTGGGTGGGTTCGCGGTAGTCCGGCAAGTGCAGATAAACCATCCACAAACCGACGAGGCCAATCGGAACATTTACGAAGAAAATAAGTCTCCAGTGAAGGTATCCGACGATCAGGCCGCCGGCGATCGGTCCGAGCATGGGACCAATCAAACCGGGGATGGCGACGAAGCTCATGGCGCGGACCAGTTCGGACTTAGCGAACGCCCGCACCAGGGTGAGCCGGCCGACGGGCACCATCATGGATCCGCCGCAGCCCTGTAGGATGCGGCAGGCGACCAGCACATGGAGGTCGCTCGAAATGCCGCAGAGCAATGACCCCAGGGTAAAGATGCCGATGGCGGAGGCGAACACGCGACGCGTTCCAAACCGGTCCGCCATCCAGCCGCTGATCGGAATGAACACCGCCAGGCTGAGAGTGTAGCTGGCGAGCACCGACTTCATGCTGAGCGGAGCGACGCGGAGAGCGGCCGCGATCGTCGGCACCGCGGTATTGAGAATCGTGGTGTCCAGCGACTCCATAAAAAACGCAACCGCGATCAGCCACGGCACCAGACGCTTGCTGGAAGCGGCCAGCGCGGGTTGCGCGGAGGGAACTCCGATCGGACTAGGTGAGTTCATCGGGCTAGTCTATATCGCCTCCCCAACCCTCGGTCCCGCGGTGTGGACAATGCTCGACGCACCCGAAACGGGGTTGCCAAAATGCGGGAGAGCTCTAAAACCCACGCGCGAAGCACGAGTCGGGTGGTTGGGGATGGACTACGGTTTGCGCTCCGCGCCGACGAGCGCGACCGAGATCACGCACTTCTCCGAGGATCGGTTGTGCCAGCCGTGGCGAGTTCCGTTCTGAATCACGCAGTCCCCCGCCTTGAGAAGAACCTCAGCTCCGTCATCCAATTCGAGATACACCTCACCAGAAATAATGACGTCGAAATCCACCGTGTCGGTCGTGTGCATGCCCGGATGATCCGGTTCCAAGACGTCGATCAGCCCCGGTAATTCTTGCTGAATCTCTTCGAGAGCAGACGCTCTGCCGATCGGATCAACCCTGGTCGTCGTATCCGGCGGTATCGTGAAGAACCCGAAGCGAAAACCAGTCTTGGGGGGGAAATAGCGGAACTGCGGTGGTGCAGTTCCGTCCGACGGAAGTTCCGGGATGGAATCACTTCCCCATAGGCGATGAAACTCGTAGCCCGGAAGAAGAGCAGGGCACACAGGCTTGATGGGCGTGTCGCGCATGATGACCGACTTGCCGGATTCGTTCTGCCCGGTCACGACGCAGTAAATATCCATAAGAACTCCCGCACCAGCATATCAATGCAAGGCTATGCAACCAACCGCCAAGCGAACCACCGACGACGAAAACGGACATTCCGAGACGATTCGAACTCCTGCAAAACGGGCTTGGTCGCATGTGGCCAGAGCTGGGATTTAACAGCACTCCGCAAGGTTGCGGGTCGGGTAAAGAGCTTCCGGAATGCTGGCGAACGTGAAACCGAACGCCACGAGCTCATTTTCTGCCGCCGGCTTCGCGTGGCTGACCCTCTGCTCTCTGCTAACGAACTAACGTGCGGAGAGAAGCGTGGCGAATTCGGCGATGCCGAGAACGACGGCGTAGGTCGCAAACAGAAAAGCGCCGTAGCGGCCGCCCGATGCTTCCTGAATTCTCGGCATGAACGTTCCCAGGTTCGAGAGCACGACCGCCTCTCCGACCATTCCGGGTATGGCGAGAAGGAGCATGGCGACGGCCCAGTTGGCGGGGGCGACGTGACGCCAGCGAAGAATAAGGATACAGAACGCCGAGCAGAGGACGGGAGATATTGCAAAGCTCACCCAGTATCGTGACGCGGTCGTCTCTAAAACGCCCCGACCAGCATACGCGTAGTAGATGGTCCCCAAAATCCAGAGGATGAGGCCGAGCGTAAGCAGACAAACGCATTCCTGGATCTTCATACGAGCTCCTCAGGTGCTAAGATGAACCGCGCGGTGCTGCTATGTACCGCATGGTTCACTAAATGTACCACATGGTACATCAGGACACAAGATGCGCCGTCGCAAAAAGCCGGATTTAGAGCTGCTCCTCGATCGGTGCCTGGCGGCATTTGTCGAAGCGGGTACCCTCGACTTGAGTCTGGACCAATTGGCCCGCAAAGCGGGGACGAGCAAGCGCATGCTGGTTCATTATTTCGGCGGGCGAGAGAACATCGAGAAGGAAGCGATTGCGCGCCTCGAAAACCGGCTACGCGCGCAACTTGTTCCCGACGCATTTCCACCGGGAGTGACGGTCGAGGCAGTTGTAAGTGCTCTCTGGGAGCGCACCACTGCTCCGCAATCAAGAGGCGTGCTCTTGCTAGTGATGGATCTGTCCAGGCGCGCCTGGTCGGGTTCAAAACGCGCGAAGCTGTTTTATGCGGAGCAGCAAAGGCTGTGGATCGAGCTCCTCATGAGGTATATGCCCGACCGTCTGACCGTCGAAGAACTGCTGCAGGCGTTCCAGGGAGCGGTGATGGCGTTCTTGGTCACAGGAGATCGCGAGCCGGGAAAGCGAGCGCTGATGCGAATCCTCGAAAACCAAGGGAAGGTGCGATCGCGCGCCTGACCGCAAACCTCGCTTGATCCTGTGCAGCCTTATTAGTATTAGTACCTTCCCTCCAAGACACATTCGATGGTCGCCTTCAACTCCGAGAAAGCTTGGTCAGCCGGCTATGCCGTCAGCACGGCCAAGTCAATCAGTATGGCGACGGTCACAATGTCAAACAGCACATGCAGAGTATTCGGCCGGATGCCGTTGCGCTCCGGCAGAAAGGCATGTGTCCCTGCGTACATGGTTCGGTACCGAGCGGCTCGCTGTGGATCCGGGCGAAGGAGGTACGGTACCCACCAGGCCGCTAATGAACCGTAGCACGCAAGTCCGTAGGTGATCCACAACCACCGAAAGACCCAGGTCGGGAAGACTCTGTCAAAGTAAAAGGCGGTGGCAGCAAGTCCAAACGCAACCAGAGTGAAATTGACCAAGGTGGTGACGAGAAGTTTGCGGGTAGGCAACACCACCCTGACGCCTTTTACGTTATTGAGCGGTCCAAGAGGAATCCAATTGTGGAGCGCCACGAACAGCACGACAAAACACTGAAGGGCGAGCAGTGCGACCCGAGCAACCGAATGCATAAGGTCTCCGTATTATAGGGCGTATACGGCCCATTTCTCTGGGCGGAATGTCGGCTCCTAGCTGGAAGTCCGTCGTTCGCGGGAGCTGAGATTTCTCCCGAGCGACGGGCAACTCTGACCTGGCGCGACTCGGTCAAGAAGGACGCGTGGCAAGGAATGGAAGCTGGAGGCCTAGCAGCTAGCCGAGTCTCGGGTTACCAGGACAGACGCACCAGGGAAAGACCTTGCCGCGGTAAGTTGAACTGCAACTGGATCCTGTTTTGCTCGATTGCGATCCATGCCGGCGAGTTCAGTAATTGCAATTGACCGGCGCTGTTCAGGCGTGCGGACTCGCTCCCGGATGGGGCTTGCGGAGAGCCCATCTCCTTCCATACGGTGAACGCATTGCTATGGTCGGAGTCGACACGGAAATGCTCGAGCAGTCCGCGTTTTCGATCCGTGGGCAAGCCCGTGACGACCAAATCGATCGGCGCGGCGGGGAAACTAACATCGTCGTCATGGTAGTTCCACAGCAGAATCTCGATCTCCCGATCCTTGCGAGTGGCAATGGCATTGATCTCAGGCCCGGCCCCGACGCCGTTGCGCACAACGTCCTCGGTTGCCAGGGCCGCTGAGCTGGTTACCTCCACGCGCTCAGTGCCGAGCAACCCCAACATGCGAAAGGCGTTGAGGACGGGCTTGTCGATGCCGTTGGTGGCCAGTTCGCGAAAACCGGCGAAGTAAGGCTGATCTTCAAATTCAAAGGCCCAGGTTACCGCTCCCATGAAATTGATGTGTTCCCGGCGCGCCAATGCCAGAATGTGATTGAGAACCTCCACGGTGTAGGCGGCGTACAGCGGTCCGTTGCGGTACAAATTCTGCGGATTTTCCTTGGCCGAACAGGCGGCGCAACCCTCCGGGTCCGACTCCCCCAGGATGATCGGCGTATGCCGCCACTGCGGAAAAGATGCCGTGATCTGGAACCCCTGCTCGATCGCGGCCAGTTGACCTCTGATCCCCATCTGCACGTGGTCGAGTTGCCATTTCGGCGATCCTTTGGGATGAAAGCTGATGAAGTCCAGACGCGATCCGACTTTGCCGGTCGCGTAATTTTTCTGGCGCGCACAATGTTCGAGAAATGCCCGGAGAAAGTCTGCCGCTTTCGAATGGGCGGGTCCGGTGCTGTGGGGCCCTCCGATCCGGGCCGCAGGCAACGCCCGCAGAACCGCTTCGACCGTGAAGTCATAAAGTTTGAAATACTCTTCGGGCGTTGCCTTCCAATATCCGATATCGGGTTCGTTCCATACTTCCCACAGCCAGGTCTTCACTTCGGCATCGCTATAACGGCTGCGCAGATGGTGAACGAATTGGAAAACCAGTTCGGACCACTTCTGGTAATCCTTCGGCGGATAGGCCCATCCCGTGTAGATGTCGCCGACACGGTCGTGGGGAAAGTTGTGACGGTAAGGTTCCGGGTGAGTGGAAAGCGCCTGCGGCATGAAACCAATCTCGACCAGCGGCTTGACCGCGGCTGCCTGAAACGCGTCGAAGATCTGATCCAGAATCACCCAGCTATAAATCGGATGCCCGGACGCGTCTTCGGTATAGACGTTGGTAGATCCCCATTTTAGGGAAGCCGATCCGTCGCCGGTGGTCAGCAGATTGTGAACTCGAACGTAGGCCGGCGAGGCATTGGCCGCCGCTAATTCGCCGAGCAGTTTCTTGCCGTTTTGAGCGTAGGTATAGTTGGGCTCGTCGTAGCCGAAATAGTTCCAGATTGGCGAAAGCGAACCCTGGGACTGATCGGCCCGCACGCGGATGCTTACGCTCTGCGCCGCTTCCTGCGGCCGGCAGAGGGGAGCGAGTATAAGGAGAACAACAAGGCGGAGCAGTTGCCTCCGTTTCTCGACATAGCCGCGGTTCGGTCCTCGAAGGGATTGTCCCAATCGCGAATCCTCGCGCGCCCACCAAGGCCAGAGCACGCGTAATAATACGATCATTTCCGCGGGTTGGAAAAGCCGAGCCGAAGATGACGCCGTTCGATCCCAAAGGCGGTGGCAGCAAGTCCGATTGCGACCAGAGTGAAATCGATCAAGGGGATGACCAGAGGTTTGCGGGCAGGGAACACCACCCTGACGCCTTTTACGTGATTGAGTGTTCCAAGAGGAATCCGGTTGTCGAGCGCCACGAGCAGCGCCACAAAACACTGAAGGGCGCGCTGTGCGACCATAGCAACCTCGACGCAAGGTATTCGCTGTCCAACCCGGAGGGAAGCGAGACAGGAGTTCGGCCAGCGCAGGATGCTTCGCCTATGGTAGAGTTCGTCCTGACGCCTGCAGGACGCGTCCTGTCCGCGGAAAGGGCCGCGCCCACCTGCCTCATTGAGACATCACCTCTTAGTTGATCCTCTTTCGCCTGTCATGCGGACCAGGCATACGAAGGAGGAGTCTTGAATCTCGAACAGCAAAAGAAGCAGGCCCGCGAGTTCTTGCGGGCGATTCGCGCCGGAAACGAAGACGCAATTTCTCGCCTACGCCGCCACCATAGCGTCTGGACCAGGGTAGACGATGCAGCCGTCCGTCAACTGGTGGCGCTGCACGATGCCCAGTTCGTGCTCGCCCGTGAGCAAGGGTTTGCCAGTTGGCCCAAGTTGAAGGTCTACGCCGAGCCGTGGTCGCGTTCCCGCCACACCCGTTTGTTCATCGCCGACGTGGCGTGGATCAGCGACCGGGTTCATGGTTTGTTGCGAACGCGCCAATCGGCCGGCCCGGCGGCGTTGGAACAGATTCGTGAATGGCATCCGCGTTTTGCGGATTGGACGGACGAGGAGATCCGACAAGCTCCATTCACCGAGGAAGATGCCCGGCTGGTCTACGCACGGGAGCACGGGTTCGAGACCTGGGACGAGCTGACGACCCGGGTAAATCGATTGGCATCCGGAACGGACGCGGCAGCTACCGAACCGTTCATGGCCGCCTTCGGCGCACTGCAGTCGGGTAACGTCGCCAGATTCGAGGCCTTGCTGCGCGCGAATCCCCGCTTGGGAAATGAGCGCGGAACGAATGGCAACACACTGCTGAATCTCGCTGTCAGCTTCGCCGGTAAGCCGGACTGGAAAGACGGTGTGGCTGCGATCGAGGCGCTGCTAGCAGCGGGTTCCGACGTGAATGACGCGAATGATCGCGGCTGGACACCGCTCCATGCAGCGGCATACGCGAACCAACCGGAGGTTGCCCGCATCTTGCTTGCGAAAGGTGCGGATCTAGATGCCGAAGCGCACGGCGCCGGCGGCACTCCCTTGATCGCTGCGCTGTTCTGGGGGCATCGCGAGGTCGCCGATTTGCTGGGGTGCCACACCGTGTCCCCAGGCAATCTTCGCGCAGCGGTCGGGCTTGGCATCCCCAAGCTGGTGGAGGGTTGCTTTAGCGGCGAACGTGCCTTAACACCCGAAGCCTGCGCCGCCCGAGGTTTCTATCGCCCGCACAGCGGTTTCCCGGATTGGCAGCCGTCGACAGATCCGCAGGAGGTGCTGGACGAAGCGCTCGTGTGGGCGTGCAAGAGCAACCGCGTAACGGTGCTGGAGCGCCTGGTGCGAGCCGGCGCGCGGCCGGATGCCGACCCATATCGGGGTACTCCGCTGATTTGGGCGGCAGCATGCAACCGCACAGAGGCTGCCGCGTGGTTGTTGGATCACGGCGCCAACGTCAACCAGAAGGGTACCTTCGGTGGGTTGACGCACGGTCAAGGCGTTACTGCACTCCACATGGCTGCACAGTATGGACACATGCCGATGGTGAAGCTTCTGGTCGAACGTGGCGCTGATCGATTCGTCAAAGACGACCTCTACCACGGAACAGCCGAAGGTGGCGCGGAATACTTTGGGCAGGCAGAGGTGCGAGACTACCTGCGCTCGCTTGGACCGTAGTTTGCGCCCTCGACGCGAGAACACTCGGCAGTTGGGGCATCGTCGACGCGCAGCGCTGTGCTCAAGCGGTGGTAAGCTCGCAAATTCAGGTCAAAATCATCGCAAAAGGGGTCTGGTTTTGGGCGCTTCGCTTTCTGACTGGCTCGATTCCTGGTCGATCGTAGTGCGAATGGTTCGCGCGAGTTTTTCGAAAACAGGATCCGGTTACGTTATGGGATGGTTGCCGGAGGGGCGAAGGTTATTCCCAGCGTAACGCCACCATGGGATCTACTTTCGAGGCGCGCCGCGCCGGTATGTAACTGGCGACTGCAGCCACTGCTGCCAACAGAGCCGCCGCCAGCCCCAGCGTGAGTGGATCGGCAGGCTTCACCTCGAACAGCAAGGAACTGGCTGCCTTCCCCAGTGCGACCGAGAGCCCAAGTCCTACGACAGTGCCGACAGCCAAGAGCAAGAGGGCATCGAGCAGGATCATACCTAAGATGCTCAGACGTCCGGCGCCGAGGGCCATGCGGATGCCGATTTCATTGGTTCGCCGCTGCACTATGTAAGACATCACGCCGTATAAGCCAACGACAGCAAGCACCGCTGCAAGAAAGCCGAAGAAGCCGGAGAGTGTGGCCATGAGGCGCTCGCGCACGAGGGTGTCGCGGATGTCGGATTCGAAGACGTGGAACGTGAGATTGATTTCTGGATTGGCCTCGGCCAGCCGGCGTTTCACGGCGGAGATGGTGTCTCCCGGTGGGGTGTGGAAGCGGATCATGAAAGTGTCGAAATCATTGGGGTCCGCGGCCTGCGCAGCTGGGATGAACGCAATGGGGACGTTTTTATCGTGGAGATCGTAATATTTGGTGTCCTGCACCAATCCGACGATCTGAACGATGAATTCCGGATGACTCGGTCCTACCGGCGAATGAAAGCTCATGCCGACGGGATTGGCTCCGTGGCCGAGGATGCGCGCAAAGGATTGATTGACGATGGCCACTTTCGGAGAAGTCGCCGTGTCGCGCTCGTCGAAGTCGCGGCCGGCGAGAAACGGAGTTTCCAGAGCCTGAAAATAACCGGGACTCACCCAACTCTTATCCACCGTTTTCTTTTGGCTAGAATCCTGGCCGTCCATCCAAACATCGTTGTTGGACACGTTGCCGCTCAGCGGAACGATTTCGGTCTCGGCGGCGGCGTCCACGCCCGGAATCGCGCGCACCTGTGCGAGCAGATTGCGCTTGAACGGTTGACGGCGGTCGGGACTGAGCTTCAGTTGAGTGAGGTCCAAATCCGTGATGAGGATGCCTTTGGCCCTGAAGCCCGGGTCGACACCCAGCAGCTTTCCCAAGCTGCGGGAAAACAAAAGGGCGCCCACGAGGAGCACGAGCGAAAGCGCGACCTGAACGGTCACCAACGCGCGGCGCAAACCGAAGCGTTCGCGGCCGGCAGTGTTGCCGCGGCCTCCGGCTTTCAGCGCTTCCGCCGAACCGGTGCGGGTGGCGCGCAAGGCGGGAGCGAGTCCGAAGAGGAAGCAGGTCAAGATGGCGAGACCCAACGTGAAGCCGAGCACGCGGTAATCGGGGGTGAGATCCACGAACGCGCGATTCTGCCCCGTGCTGATCAATGAAACCAGAAACTTGCCAACTGATTTCGAAAGCACAAGGCCGATCGCGGCGCCGGTGGCCGCGAGCAGAAAGCATTCGGCCATCAGTTGCCGGATTAGACGTCCACGTGAAGCTCCGAGAGCCAGGCGAATGGCGATTTCGCGTTCGCGCGAACTGGCTCGTGCCAGCATCAGGCTGGCGAGGTTGGTGCAGGCGATCAACAGCACAAACCCAGCGATGGCCAGCAGCAAGTCCAGTGGCGTCTCATAATCTCTGCGCATGTCCGAGACCCCGGTACCCGCCGGGAGCACGCCGAGGTGATACGTGAGATAGTGTTTCTCGGTTTCCGCGCCAAACTTGGTGATGACGGTTGCTTCGAATATTTGCGGAGATACCGCGGCCAACTGAGCCGAAGCCCGCTCGATGGACCAGCCCGGCTTGAGGCGGCCCATAACCGACAGCCACCACTCGTGAGGCACATCCAGGCGCGCGTACTCGCCCCGAATTAGCGGGTCCGCGCAAAGCGGAACCGCAATGTCAAATTGCTTGCCAACTTCCAGGCCGTAAAAGCTGGCGGGAGTGACGCCGATGATTTCGAAGGGGTGATGCTCGATGGTCATCTTGCGTCCAATGGCCGAGGCGTCCCCGCCGTATTCTCGCTGCCAGAATGCGTTGCCGAGAACAACGCCCGGCGAACCGCAACCGCGCTGATCGTCTTCGGTGGTGAGAAGTCGCCCTAATAGGGGCGGCACGCCGAGCACGCGGAAGAAATCTCCGCTCACATAGAGGCCGTCTAGGTTGTGTGTCTCGCCGCTCGGGGCGATGTTGAAACGATCCTCGCTCCAGGCAAACATGCCCGAAAATGCCTGTTGCCGAGTGCGAATCTGCTCCCACTGCGGGTTGGTTAGGTTGGAGTGCGGAGCCGAGAAATTGCCGGTACGGCCATGCGACTGAATGATGCGCACCTCGGCTAGTTGGTCCGGATTCTTAAGCGGAAGCGCGGTCAGGCGGATGGAATCGAGCAACTGGAAGATAGCGGTGTTGGCGCCGATGCCGAGCGCCAAGGTGAGCACCGCGACAGAGGTGAAACCGGGGTTATTGCGCAGCATGCGCAGGGCGTAGCGGACATCCTGAAGCAGCGCGGTCATAATAATGCCTTCCGAGGGCACTCAATCTAGGCCGAGAAACTTTGGCCACAATGGCCTAAGAAGGAAGAGAATGCAATTCTCAAGCCGGAACGGTGGAACTTACAATCCATTGAAAAGCAGGAAGTAAGGCCTGATCAGCACGGGCAAAAAGGGCTGCTCGATGTTCGTTTCCGAACTGGGCTGTTCAGAAGCGAACAACCCACAACCCCCCTTTGTCTCCCCCGCCCGCTCCCGTATCACGGACAACTCTCGCCTAACCGTCGGGGTACGGCTCTGATCATCGTTAATCGATCATCGATGATTGATCTTGATCGTTGATCCTCGATCATTGAACGTTGATCGTTGGCACGTTGGCACGGAGGCACGGCGATGAAGCAGAAGCCCAATTCCAGCACTAGACGCAACCGGAACGAGTCCATCCTGCGCTTGCCCGACCTTGAACATGCCAAGGCCGCGGTGTTGACAGCCTCAACTCGACCGACGCAAAGCGCGGCACGCCCGAGCGGCGCAAAGAAAAGCACGCTTATGGTCCTCGGGAGAACAATTTTTCCTATAATCCGGACCGTCATCCGCGCGTCTGCGGTTCGTCATTACAATGCCTAGTATGAGTTTTGGCGTCCTGCTACGTCGCTGGCGCGCTGTTCGCCACCTGAGCCAACTGGACCTTGCGCTCGATGCAGAGATGTCAACGCGTCATCTCAGTTGCATCGAGACGGGCCGGGCACAGCCGAGCCGGGAGATGGTCCTTCGGCTGGCCGAGACTCTTCAGGTTCCGCTGCGCGAGCGCAATGACCTGTTCCTGGCGGCGGGCTACGCACCAGTTTATCGTCAGACCCACCTCGATACGCCTGAGGCAGAGGCGGCGCGCCGTGCCGTGGAGCTTCTCATGGCGCAACTTGAGCCGTATCCCGTACTGGTCGTGGATCGATATTGGAACACACTGAGGATGAATACTGGCGCAAAGCGCTTTCTTGCTTTCTTCCCCGGCTGCGATTCCGGAACGCCTCACAACGGAGTCCGCCTTGTATTCCAACCTCAGGGGCTGCGTCCTTTTATCGAAAACTGGGAGAGTGTGGCTGCACGCATCATTCAGCGGGTGCATCGCGAAGCCGCCGCGAACCCGTCGGACCAGACGATGAAGTGTTTTCTCGACGAGCTGCTCAGCTATCCGGCGGTGCCCAGCCGCTGGCGTGTGCTCGATTTTGACGATTCGCCTCCCCCGTTTTTGACCATCAACTACAGATGGAACAACTCCACGCTGCGGTTATTTGGTACGGTTACAACCTTCGGAACCGCGCAGGATGTCGCTCTGCAGGAAATGCGCATCGAAAGCTTTTTCCCCGCCGATGAAGCCACGCGCGCTGCGCTAACGGCCGCCCGATCACCGCAAAGCTAGTGAGTTGCATGAACGACGGAGCCATCCGGCTCGCACCTATTCTCCCATGACCTCGGAGGTCATGGACAGCGTTGGTCCCTTCTCGGATACTGCCGGGAGTGGCAGTCACCGCTAAGGAGGCAACGGAATGAGAAAGAGCATTTTCGGGCAGTGGTCCGCAGTATTGTTGCTCTCAGCTTTCGTATGGTGGGCGAGCGCTAGCATCAGGGGGGCGGCGGCGATGGGCAATGGCAAGAGCGCCCCTGCGAGTGATTCGACCGATGTCGACGCTATCAGGCAACTCGGACAGGATATGGGGAATGCAATGGTAGCTGGCGATATCGACAAGCTCAATCAGATCTATGCCGACGATTGGGCAACCGTCGCATCCTCGGGCAAGATTGTCACTAAGGAAAACCTGCTGGGCGATTTTAAGTCCTTCCACGACAAACTTGAGTGGTTTGAAAATGGACCAATCGACGTGCAGGTGTACGGCGATGTTGCCGTGGCCAATGGCATTGTCAAGGAAAAGAGGATGCGCGATGGAAAAGATACCAGCGGTGAGTTTGTTTATATGGATCTCCTCAAGAAGCGCGCAGGCAAATGGGTGGTGGTGCGCAGCGCAGCCGCGAGGGTGAAGTGAGGGAGTTCGAAGAACGGAACGAGACTTTTCCGAGACCCTAGCACGAGGAGTCGATTGCAATGTTGCCACTCGAAGGAAAGGTAGCGGTTATAACCGGCGGGACGAGCGGGATTGGCGCCTGCACGGCCGAGGTTTTCGTCGCTCACGGCGCCAGGGTCGTGATTGCTGGCCGTCGCCAAGACCGGGGAGAGAAACTCGCAGGCAAGCTCGGCGATGCCGCGAGCTTCCTACGCACCGATGTCTCAGTCGAAGCCGACGTCAAGGCGATGATTGACCATGCGGTGGACCGCTTTGGTCACCTGGATTGTCTGATGAACAACGCCGGGAGAAGTTCGCAATATTCCACCATTGTCGACGTCGATCTGGAGCAATTCGATGCTGTGATCGCCGTGCACCTGCGCGCCGTTCTTGCGGGAATGAAATATGCGGCACGCGTGATGGCCGCACAAGGAACGGGCAGCATCATCAACGTTGCCAGTGTCAACGGATTCCGCGCCGGACTGGGAGGACACTACTATTCGGCCGCAAAGGCGGGTTCGATCCATCTGACGCGTTGCGCAGCCATGGAGTTAGGCGAAAAAGGAATACGCGTGAACAGCCTCTCGCCAGGATTGATTTCGACCGGAGCTTTTGCCAAGTTCGCGGGCATGCAACCCGACCAAGCAGATGACCATCCGGACTATGCCGAAGTTGCCATAGGTTCTGTCGTCGCCAGGTGGCAACCGCTGCAGTATGTCGGTCGCATGGATGATGTCGCGCAGGCGGCGCTGTTCCTGGCGAGCGATGCGTCGCGTTTCGTGACCGGACAGAACCTGGTCGTGGATGGAGGCATCAGTGCAGGCTGGCCGATCGCCGCCGCCCGCCCCGACCGCGAAGTGCTTTTCGGCGCAATTCGGGCGAGCGTGTTGGCCCATTCCTCGTAGCTCGAGTTCCGCGCCGATCGCCGTGATGATTGCAGTAGCGAACCAATGCAAGCCCGTACACCGGCTTCCGGATGGAAGCCGGATCGGGCGAGCCGCCGGTCGTTGCCGCCAGGGCGGGCTCGCGGCGCGCAAAATCGAGTCGCTGCCGGGGCGCCCTTTTTTAGCTCGCTTTCGGCTCTGCGTCGCGCCTTCGGGAAGCGGCTCCTTGAGGATCGGTGATTATATCCACCCACTTCGGGTCAGGCGAGGTCTCGGCGTTGTAGGTGTCGTGCCAGTTCCACCACTTGTACGGCGGGGTCTGGGGGTAACCCTCGGGCGAGTCCTCCCAAATTTCCTGACGGCCGAGTGGCGTGATGTCGAGGTAGCTCCAGGTGCTCCCCATCGCCTCGTCGCCGCGGCTGTTGATGAAGTATGTGCGGAACACTCGCTCGCCATCGCGGAAGAACACGTTGTGGCCGTGCCATTCCGCGACGCCGAAGTCGGCGTCGAAGCCGTCGGTGATGGTGTACCAGGGCATCTCCCAGCCCATTCGCGCCTTCAGGCGCGCGATATTTTCCTGCGGCGCGCGGGAGGCGTAGACAAGGGTGGTGTCGCGGGCGTTCAGATGGGCAAGATGGGCGACCTGATCGGCGCCGAGCGAGCAGCCGCGGCAGGCGTGCTCGGGCCAGCCGAACACCCCGGGCTCGAAGAAGGCGCGATAGACGATCAGCTGACGGCGGCCCTCGAACAAATCGATCAGGCTTACCTTGCCCTTGGGTCCGTCGAACTCGTACTTCTTGTCCACAGCCTGCCAAGGCATCCGCCGGCGCTCGGCGGCGAGCGCGTCACGCGACCGGGTGAAGGCCTTCTCCTTCACGAGGAACTGCTGCCGCGCAGCTTCCCACTCTTGCTGCGACACGATCGGGGGTGTCTTCATCGCGAGATGCTCGTTCGCCGGATCCTGGTTCGTCGACATTTTCATTTCTCCTGGTGATTCAAATTTGAGACGATTTGTTCTGCCGCGTTCTTCTTGCGAGAAACTTTCACAGCTAATGCTGCTAGACCGCCGGTAGAAACCGCCCCGGCGACTACGACTCCGATGGTTCCCAAACAAAATGGGCACATCACGAACCTCCTCGGTGGCCAACTTGACCGTTGCGCCGCCTCTATCAAGGATGACGGGCAGGGGGGCCTGATTTCGACAGGGAACATTAAAAAACCTAGCCTCGCCTTTCGAGAAGAAACTGTCTCACTGCGGGGTCCTCGGCTAGACCAATTGCCCGGTCGAAGGCATCCCAGGCTTCGGGTGTTTTCCCAAGCCGTTGCAACAGGTGAGCGCGAACCGCCCAGTAGGGTTGATAGACGGAGATCGCGTCCGCGTCGATCCCATCGAGCGACGCCAGTCCTTGTTCGGCTCCTTTCGCTTCGGCTACGGCCGCGGCGTATCCAGTTTGCGTGCCGAGCGTCGGCGAGATCCGCATCAGCCGTTCATAGAACATCATGATCGCGTTCCACTGAATCCGGCCGCTCCGCGCCCGCTCGGCATGTACCGACTGGATCGCAGCCTCGAGTTGAAACCGGCCGGTGCGAGCGCGACTCGCCGCTTCGGCGAGATGCCGTTCCGCCTCTTCCATTAAGGGCAGCGACCAGTTCTGGCAATTCTGCTCGGAGAGAGGCACGTACCGGCCATCCGGGCCCCGCCGCGCTGCCCGGCGGGCTTCGCAGTGGAGCATGAGAGCCAGCAACCCGTGGACCTCTGCTTGTTGGGGCATCAACTGCAGAAGAACCCGCGCGAGCCAGATTGCCTCCTCTGCCAGATCTCGGCCGCGCTGATCGACACCCGCCAGGTCGTCCCAGCCGATTCCGAAGGCGGCGTAAATCGCTTCCAGCACCGCGTCCAGCCGCTGCGGCAATTCACGTTCCTGCGGGAGTTCAAACCGAATACCCCCGTCGCGAATCTTCTTCTTGGCTCGCACCAGGCGCTGCCCCATGGTCGTCGGTGAAACCAAGAAGGCATGGGCAATGCGCTCGGCGTCCAGGCCCAGCACCGTCTGCAGCATCAGCGGCGTGTGCATGGCCGGATCAATTGCCGGATGGGCACACACAAACAGCAGTTTCAATCGTTCATCTGGAAATCCCGGCGACAAAGTCATGTCTTTCGATTCCTGTCTGAGGAGCGCGAGCGTCGGTTCGCTGGCCTCGGCCACTTGCCGGTGACGAACAAGATCGATAAAAGAGCGGCGCGCCGTTGTCAGCAGCCACGCCTCTGGAATTTGTGGCACGCCCTGTTGCGGCCAGGTTTCGAGTGCCGCTAGGAGCGCGTTACTGAGGGCATCCTCCGCGCTCCCCACGTCGTGCGTGTGCGAGGAAAGGTAGGCAACCAGGCGACCGTAGGACTCGCGAGCCACCCGCTCGATCGTTCGATGAGCGACTCGGTGAATGCTCTCATGCTCGCTCCCACTCATCCGGTGACTCGTCGCTTGAATTCAGGCGAAACGGGTCGGACTTCGACGGCACCGATCGCGGCGGCCGGGCACCGCGCTGCCCATTCGAGCGCCGCGTCCAGCGAGGGGAGCTCCAAAATTGCGAATCCCCCCAGTTGCTCCTTGGTATCGGCGAAGGGGCCATCCTGTACACGCCGCTTTCCATCCTTCAGTCGCACCGTGGTCCCGGTCTCCGGGGGGGCCAGTGGATTGCCACCGACGTAGATGTCGGCCTCGACGAGCGCTTTGTAGTAGGCCCGCCAGGCGCCGAGGTAGGGATCATTTTCGTCCGCATTCCGTGCCGCGAAAGCTTCTGGTGATTCGAAGATCAGCAAGGCGAATTGCATCACCTTTTCTCCTCCTCGTTGGGAACAATCGTGAGCGCCCTTGCGCTCCTGCATGGATGACGGATGAGACGCCGCCCCTTCGACAGATTTCAGGAAATTTCCATAAATTTCAACCGGGCAGGAACGAATTGTCGCACGTTACTCGAAAGCGAGTGCTTTCCTTCGGAGGAATTTGAAGGTCCTGAATCGTTATCGCCAGGGTGCCTGACACCGGGACGTAGGATCGTGAGCGAACCGGAGGCTCGTGACCGACGACTAGAACGCGCCTTGCCGAGCGACTGTGCTCCGGATGTGCTTGGTCACGAAGCAGCCTTGGCCATCTCTGATCCGAACAGCCCTTTACTCTTTACTGGAATTGGCATGAAAACTGTCTTGAAAGCATCACTGTTCGGGTGAACCCGCCAAGGATCGGATCAGTTTGCTGACGCTGTGCGCGACTTCGAACGATTCGGCGACCGCGGAGGGATCGAGTAATCCGAGTCCGCAGGTTGCCGTGATCATCGCACGCTGGGCAAACTTCTGGGGATCACCAGCCAGGGATGCGGCTTTCAGCCAGCGAATGAATATGCTCGCCGAATCGACGGCATTCACTCCTGGCCGCGTGGGCACGATTCCATAGGCAACCATCCCACCCTGTTGCATGAAGTCGAGCACATGCCAATCAGAAAAGAACAGGTCGAGCCCTTCATGGGCATCGAAGGAAATGATATCTGGCTGCACCCGGCACATGCGCTCGAAGGGTCGTGCTGCGCAGCAATGCAGTCCGGTATAGGCTCCGCGAATGCGAGCGTTCTCGAGCGTGGCCGCCAAAGCATTGAGCCGCTGTTGTTCTGAGACAACGGTCGCGACCGGCGCGTCCAAACACAAGGCTGGTTCGTCCACAAATAGCAGCACAGGCAGGCCAGCAGATTTCAGGCGATCGATCTGCCAGCCGATGATCTGCGAGACATGAAATGCGATGGCCGAAAAAAGCGTCGGATCTGCCAGAAAAGGCCGGTTCTTGTGAAACAGATACGCCGACAACGTGATCGGGCCCTCGATCTGCCCCTTGACGGCCGATGCCGAGCGAAACAGACCCGAGGACAACGCTTCTTCGAAGGCGCCAAAGCCCGCCGCGTTTGCCGATGTCAATTCCCCACTACTCCGGTGCAGAATTTCGAGAACCGAATCGATCTGGCCTTCTTTCACCTGATAGCCGTAGCCTTCCTTGCGAGGCTCAATCAGGTTTTCGATCAGCCCAAGGCCCTGGCCGACGATACTCTCTCGTTCCGAGAGTTGGGGTAACTGAGGCCAAAAAGGAACTTCCGGCGAGAATTCGGCGACCGAACGAACCGCCGACATCGTCGAGGTGAAAGGCAGGCTGCCAATGCCCGTGACCGCGCCACATGCGACAAATGGCATCCGGCCGGTTTGAGACCTGATGGCGGTAGTGTGCACTGTTTTCAATTCTCCGTGGAAAGCCCTTGTCGTCAAGGTCTTGGGACGAAGGTCTTCTCCTTCAGCCCGAACGGGCGCGAATCGAGCCTTAACGCTATCACGATTACTTCAGTGATCCCATGCTTCAGAGCTTGGGGATGTTGCCACTCGCTATAATAAGGCTTACTTCTTGGAAATCTCGTCCAGTTAAGGCCGAATCGAAGGCTGCCGAAGGTCATCAAAAAGACATGAAGAAAGCCCACCAGCATCCTCTTGAAAAGATCCTGGAGAATCGAATCGCCATCATCGATGGAGCGATGGGCACGACCATCCGCACCTACGGCATGACGGAAGCCGATATCCGAGGCGAGCGATTCAAGGATGCGACGAAGAGCCTGCTGAACAATGGCGACCTGTTCTCGCTCTCGAAGCCCGAGATGATTGGCGACATCCATCGCCGGTTTCTGGAGGCCGGGGCAGACATCATCGAAACCAACACCTTCGGCGCAACCAGCATCGCGCAGAGCGAGTTCTTTGTGGAGGATCCGCGGGAGCGCGGCGGGCGCAAGGATCCCGCGTTCTACCAAAAAGTCGTCGACGATCCATTCCTCGGCGGCCTGGCTTGGGATATCAACGAGCAATCGGCGCGGCAGTGCCGTGAATGGGCCGATCGGGTTGGAACCGCCACCTCGCGTCAGCGGTTCGTAGCCGGCGCAATCGGGCCGCTGACCGTGTCTCTTTCGAACTCGCCCGATGCCGACGATCCAGGCTTTCGGGTGGTCACCTTCGATCAGGTCAAGGCCGCTTACACGCAGCAGGTGCGCGCTCTGATCGCCGGTGGCGCAGACTTGCTCCTGGTCGAGACCATCTTCGACTCGCTGAATGCCAAGGCCGCACTCGTCGCCATCCGTGAGGTGTTCGATAACGACGGTCGGGAGTTGCCGGTGATGATCTCGGCGGCGGTCGGGCGGGGTGGCGAGACGATGATCTCGGCGCAGACGACTGAGGCGTTCTGGAACGCAGTGCGGCACGTGAAACCATTGTCGGTTGGCCTCAACTGTTCTCTCGGTCCCGATCTGATGTATCCGTTCCTGGAGGAGCTCTCGGAGAAGGCAGACGTTGCGATCTCGTGCTATCCGAATGCCGGTTTGCCAAATCCGCTTTCGGAAACAGGCTTCGATCTCGGGCCCGAAGACATGGCCCGCTATCTGGGTGACTTTGCGCGCGGTGGGTTGATCAACATCGCCGGAGGGTGCTGCGGAAATACTCCCGAGCACATCGCGGCGATCTCGAAAGTGCTCGAAGGCCAGCCTCCGCGAAACTGGGGGGCGCAGCCCGCCGAGGATTCGTTCGCTCGCGCAAGCGAGATTGAGAGTCGAGCGTGAGCGAGTCGGACAGCGCGATCGCCGAACCTAGGAAGGCGAAACCGCTTCGTCTCTCGGGATCCCAGCCCTTCACCCAGCAGCCAGGCGTCTACATCATGATCGGGGAGCGGACCAATGTTGCCGGTTCCCCCAAATTCGCGAAGCTCATCAAAGACGGCAAATATGAAGAAGCGGTAAGCGTCGCCCGCCAGCAAGTCGAGAATGGGGCGAATGTCCTCGACATCTGCATGGACGAGGGCATGATCGAGGGCGTCACGGCGATGACCCGTTTCTTGCAATTGCTCGGGAGCGAGCCCGAAGTCGCCAAAGTGCCCTTCATGGTGGACTCCTCGAAATGGGAAGTCATCGAGGCCGGGCTGAAGTGCTTGCAGGGCAAGGGTATCGTCAACTCGATTTCGCTCAAAGAAGGCGAAGAAAAGTTTCGTCAGAACGCTGCCAAGGTTCTGAAATACGGGGCGGCGGTGGTGGTGATGGCCTTTGACGAGCAAGGCCAGGCCGCGACTTACGAAGCCAAGATCCGCATCTGCGACCGCGCCTACCGGATCCTGGTCGAGCAGGTCGGGTTTCCACCGGAAGACATCATCTTCGATCCCAATATCCTCACCGTTGCCACCGGCATGGAGGAGCACAACAACTACGCGGTCGACTACATCAACGCCACGCGTTGGATCAAGGGGAATTTGCCGCACGCCAAGGTGAGCGGCGGCGTCTCGAACATCTCGTTCAGTTTCCGCGGCAATAATAAGGTCCGGGAAGCGATTCACTCCGCGTTTCTCTACCACGCAATCGCGGCGGGCATGGACATGGGCATTGTGAATGCCGGAATGCTCGAGGTCTACGAAGAGATTGAGCCGGAGCTGAAGGAGTTGGTCGAGGACGTGTTGCTGAACCGCCGTCCGGACGCGACCGAGCGGCTGGTGGATTACGGCGAAAAGCTGAAGGGCGTCGGCAAGGCAGTCAGCGAAAAAAAGGCCGAAGAGTGGCGCTCCGGCACAGTGGAAGAACGTCTTTCTCACGCTCTGGTCAAGGGAATCGACACCTACATCGAGATCGACGCCGAGGAGGCCCGCGTCAAACTCGGCCGCCCTCTCTCGGTCATCGAGGGCCCGCTGATGGCGGGCATGAGTGTGGTCGGCGATCTGTTCGGAGCCGGCAAGATGTTCTTGCCCCAGGTGGTCAAGTCCGCGCGCGTGATGAAGAAGGCTGTGGCGCACCTGACGCCGTTCATGGAAGCCGAGAAGCAAGCCCGGGCTGCCGCCGGGGAAGTGGTCAAGGCGCAGGGAAAAATTGTACTGGCGACGGTCAAGGGCGATGTTCACGACATTGGCAAAAACATCGTCGGGGTCGTCCTTGCCTGCAATAACTACGAGGTAATCGACATGGGGGTGATGGTCCCGTGCGAAAAGATCCTCGAACGCGCCAAGGCGGAAAAGGCAGACATGATCGGACTGAGCGGCCTGATCACCCCGTCTCTCGACGAGATGGTGCATGTGGCTCGCGAGATGGAGCGTCAGGGCTTCAAGCTGCCTCTGCTGATCGGTGGGGCAACCACCAGCCGGGCGCACACGGCCGTCAAAATCGCGCCCCATTATAGTGAGCCGGTCGTCCACATCCTCGACGCCAGCCGCGCGGTGCCGGTCACGACCAGCCTTCTAAGTGACCAGGGCAAGACGGCTTTCGTCGAGCAGCATCGCGCCGATTACGAGGCGTTGCGCAAGGCCCACTCCGCGCCGAAGCTCACCGTTGTCCCGCTTGAGGAGGCACGGAAACGGCGGACTCCGATCAAGTGGCGTGCGGAAGACCTGCCTAGGCCTTCATTCACCGGCGTGCGCGTGCTGAATGACTTCCCTCTGGCGACGCTGCGCGAATTCATTGACTGGAGCCCGTTCTTCCACACCTGGGGAATGAAAGGGATTTATCCTCGGATTCTTGAACACGCAGAGCATGGCGCCCAGGCGCGCCAAGTCTTCAGCGAAGGCAACGCTCTTCTCGATGTCATCATCGAGCGGAAACTGATCACAGCGCGGGGGGTCTATGGCTTGTTTCCCGCGAGCGCGGTGGGCGACGATGTCGAACTGTACACGGACAGCTCACGAGCGATGGTGCTCGAACGATTCCACTTCCTTCGCCAACAATCGAACAAGGAGGGCAGCGAGCCCTGCCGGTCTCTGGCTGACTTCATCGCGCCCAAGCAGACGGGGTTGCCCGATCATATCGGTGCGTTTGCGGTAACCAGCGGGATCGGATTGAAACAACTGTGCGATTCGTACAGAGCCAAGCACGACGATTACAACGCGATCATGGCGGAGGCGATCGCCGACCGCTTGGCTGAAGCTTTCGCCGAATGCCTGCACAAACGCGTGCGTGAAGAATGGGGGTATGGTGGTGCGGAGGCCTTGAGCAACGCGGATCTTATTCACGAGAAATATCGCGGCATCAGGCCAGCTGCGGGTTATCCAGCGTGCCCGGATCACACCGAGAAGGGTCCGCTTTGGGGTTTGCTCGACGTGCAGGCGAATACCGGGATGCTGATCACCGAATCGTTTGCCATGTGGCCCGGGTCAAGCGTGAGTGGCCTTTACTTCGCGCATCCCGAATCGCGATATTTCAGCCTCGGCAAGATCGACCGCGACCAGGTCGCCGACTACAGCCAACGCAAGGAAATGAGCATCGGCGAAGTCGAGCGATGGCTCGGGCAAAACCTGAATTACGACCCTGCGGAATAACCGCATCGAATCGCCCGCCCGAGTTCGTGGGCGTTTGAGTGGCGGGTCGGCATGGCGCTCGGTCGCGTGAGTTTGCCTGCATCGCCTGGGCTCGAATCACTGCCCGACCTCAGGCAAAGGCGAACTAAGCTCCAGATGTCCAGGGGTTGAATACCGAGACTCCCGTAATAGCAATGTCGCGAGTGTTGCGGGTGACCAACGTGAGGTTATGCTGCAGGGCGGTCGCCGCAAGAAGGCCGTCGATTACCGGGACCGGGCACCTTGCGGCGAGGGCCTTCGCCGTAATCTCGCCCCAGCGATCAGCGATCGGTTGATCGATCTCCCCTTGGATAGCAGCTCTCGACCGCGCCGTAGAAAGTTTGTTCCGCCGCATAGCTCCCTATATTTGGCCGTGATTCGGGCAGGCCGGTGTTCGCGTTCCGCGCGTTCGTTAATCCCTGAAAGTGAGCAATTTTGAACAGTCAAGCTATGGCTGCCAATTTTAGGATTTATCCGATGCTCAACCCAATGCACCGTGCGTCTTTTCGGGAAAGATGAGGCACGCCGATGAGTTCGTTCCGCAGCCCTCCCCGCGTTGAAGGCTTTCAAAGCTTCGAGCTGTTTTTCGACGATTTTCTTGCGCCTCCTCCGAGAACAGGAAATCGCGTTCGGGAATTTTGTCGTTTTCTCGCAGCTTCTGCCCGGGTGTTTGATACCAGAGAATTTCGGTCGAACGGTGAGCCACAAAATTCGTCGAAGGACGCGCGCGAATGAGAGCAAATTCCCAGGCCTCTCGAGTTCTTCTTTTCTCCGTCTTATTCATTTTCGTCGACGTCCTCTTGGCTACCGGCCAGGCTAGCCAGCCAGTTGCCGGGAAGAGCCCTCAATCCGCCAGCGCTCCCGCACCCGCGGCCGTCGCGCCTTCCTCTGCATCCGACACGTCCAAGTTCGTGGGAGCGGAGACCTGCAAGACCTGTCACGAGGAAATTTACAACGCCTGGGAAAAAACACCGCACTGGAAGACCACGCTCAATAAGGAGGGCGGTCCCTCGCACCAGGGTTGCGAAGGCTGTCATGGTCCCGGTGCGGAGCACGTGGCCGGCGGCGGCGACGTGACCAAGATCTTCACGTTCAAGGACGCTTCGACGAAACAAATCAACGCCCGCTGCCTGAGCTGTCACACCGGCGGACCGCAGCACATGAACGCCATCAACTCGATCCACACGCAAAACCAAGTCAGCTGCATCTCCTGCCATTCGCCGCACCACGCAGAGACCAAGGAATTTCTGTTGACCAAGGCGCAACCCGAGCTTTGTTACTCCTGCCATTTGCAACAGAAGTCCCAATTCGAGATGCCCTTTCACCATCGAGTCAATGAAGGCTTGATCCAGTGCTCGGACTGCCACAACGTGCACGGCACGGTCGGACCGAAGCAAGTGCGGACCTCCGCGACGCAAGATGCGGTTTGCTTCACCTGTCACACCGACAAGCAGGGACCGTATGTGTTCGAGCATGAGCCGGTAAAAATCGAAGGCTGCTCCTCCTGCCATATTCCCCACGGAGGCGCCAATCCTCACATGCTGCGGGTGAGCAATGTGAATTTGCTTTGCATCCAATGCCACACGAATTCTGCTCCGAACGCGAAAACCGGTGCGGCGCTAGGAACCCCTTCCTTCCACAGCCAGGAAACGTTCTTCAAGTCGTGCACGCTATGCCATATCCAGATCCACGGCTCCAATTTCGACCCAACCTTTTTCAAGTAGAGGTCGCCATGAAGCTTGTCCCGACATCCGAGAACGAATGCTTTCCGCCTCCCGCTGCCAAAAGGAGCAAGCCCGGGACGGCGGAAACAACCGCGATCAATGATTGTCCGGGGCCTCGTGTCCTCAGCGTTCTGATTCTCATTGTGGGGCTATTGGTTTTTGCGCCCTTCTCTTGCGCCCAGAACAGCCCAGAGGAGACCAAGGGAATTGATTCGGGAGGTTACAACATCCACCAGTCGATTGAGGCTGGCTACCGGACCAGTTCGATCAATGGGAATGTCGACACCTACGACACCTTCGTGAATCTCGGCTCGGGCCCTCGTTTGTTCGACTACACAGTGGATATGCGTTCGCTCAACCACGACGGTCTTTTCTTCGACAATCTTAACTTCAGCAACTTTGGCTATGGCGGGGACCCGAATGACGTGACCCGCCTGCGCGTCGACAAGAACAAGTGGTACGACTTTCGAGTCCTGTTTCGCCGGGACAAGAATTTCTGGGACTACAACCTGCTGGCGAATCCGCTCAACCCATCCACTTCGAGTCCTGAAGTTGGCATTCCAACTTCGCCGCATTCGCTCGATCTAACGCGCCGGATGCAGGATTACAATTCGACCCTGTTGCCCCAATCGCGGGTGCGAATCCGGCTCGGGTTTTCGCATGATCGTGACCAGGGACCTGGATTTTTCACCACCGACGGCGGCACGATTCCGCAATTCAACCAAACCTATAGCAATACCACCAACGCCTATCGTCTCGGAGTCGACTTCCGGCTCTTGCCCAAAACGACAATTTCTTTCGACCAGTTCCTGAGTTATTACAAGCAGGACAACGTGGTTACCGACAACCCGCAGAATTCTGGCTATACGCTTGCCAACGGCACGCCGGTCGACCCGGGCATCATCTGGAGTACGAACGGGCCCGTCGAGATTCTGCCGTGCGCTGCGCCGATTGTGGCCGCACCCAACATTTTCAATCCCGCCTGCAACGGTTATCTGTCCTATAGCCAGACCAGCCGGCCGCGAACTTTCATGCCTACAGAGCGGCTGCGTTTTCAATCGAATTACTTGAAGAACTTTGAGACGTCGGGTTCGCTCGGCTACAGCTCGGCCAATAACTCGATTCCGGACTTCAATGAGACCGTGAACGACTACGTGAGCCGCAACGGTTCGCGGGGAAGCACCACGGGTGGACCGGCGGAGGCGAAACGGGTCTCGGTGAATGCGAACTGGTCAGGAGTCTATTCGGTCACCGACAAGTTTCGCATCCTCGATTTGTTTCGTTATGACAACTGGCGTACGCCCGGCCTTTGGAATACGGCGGAGACAAACATATTTGGCCAATTGCAGCCTGGGCTACTCGGTTTAGCGCAGCCGCAGGCGCTATTTACTGCGGCAACGTTTCTTTCGCTCTGCCCCGCCCCCTATACGGCGGCCACTTGTCCCAGTCATAGCACGAGTTCCTCGGCCGACATCGTGAACGGCCCCACCGCGACGTTTCTGGGGCAAAACATCAAATCGAACACCTTCGAGCTCGAGTACGACATCACCAAGCGTCTCACCTTCCGGATTGGCTACGAGTACACCAATCGCACGATTGCCGATTTCAGCGCGACTTCTTATACCGGGGAAACCTACTTCCCCGGCGGAACCGGGGGAACTCCCGCCAACTATTACAACGCAGCGCGCGGGGCCTGCGAGGTGGTCGCGGGTGCGCCTCCTCCCTGCGCTGAGAGCGTGGATCCGGCGACCGGCCAGCTCATTTCTCTGACCTTTTCCGGCGCGGCGGCGGGCAATGATATCTCGCGCAACCTCACCGGGATCAGCGAAAACACCCTGGTCGCGGGCTTCGTCGCGCGGCCCATGGACTCCCTGCGCATCACCGGAGACTTCCAGTTCGGTTACAACGATTACTCCTTCACTCGGATCAGTCCGCGGCAGGTCGAGGGCTACAAGATCCATGCGAGCTACAAGCCCCGTTCCTGGGTCAATCTCGACGCGGCAGTCGACATCCATGAAAACCGGGACAACGTCGCTACGGTTGACGACCTGGAGCACGACCGGAGTTACAGTTTTGTCGTTACTCTCATGCCGAAGTCCAAGGTCTACTACGATCTTGGCTATACCTATACGGACATCTCCACCCAGGCACAGATTTGTTACTACCAGAACGCCTTCGGCCCTGCTCCAACCACGCCGTGCCCAGCCAGTTTGGGGTATGCGCCGGCCGCGATGTCCGGCCTTGGGTTTTACACCAGCAACCAACACTTCGTGTATGGCGACATCCTGTGGAAGCTCCTGCCCCGAGTCACTGCCAGCATCGGATATGCGGGAACCTTCGTCGGGGGCAATACGCTCGCCATCGATCCGCTGCAGGTGCCGGGAACGCTTGCTTTCAATTATCAGAAGCCCTACGGGAGGGCGACTTTCGACTTGGGCAAAGGTTTCACCTATCGCATGACCTGGAACTACTACGGCTATAACGGCAAGGGGCAGGCGTCGAACGCAATCGCGGGACTGGCGCCGATTTCCACCCCGGATTTCAACGGCAGCACGGTCGAATTCGCGCTCCGCTACGCTTTTTGAAACGGTGGCGAAAAAAATCGCAAATCGCGAGGGCTGACAGTCGCGGCAGCACCTGCAGTTTCATCGTCTGCCGCCGCTCCGCTCCTAGCAGGACAAGCATCAGCAAGTACGGTCTTGCTGAGAAAGACGACTACCGCGTTGATCGAGACGAATTTTCTAGCGGGCAAAGAATTAGTCAAGAGGAAAGATGAAAGAGAAAAGAGGAGTCGAACATGGCGTCCAAAATGCATGCCGCGGTTGTCGAGCAATTCGGAAAACCCCTGGAACTTCTGGAATTGGACGTTCCCGTCCCGGGAGCCGGCGAAATCCTGGTGAAAACCGAGGCGTGCGGCGTATGCCACACCGATCTCCACGCGGCCCACGGCGACTGGCCGGTGAAGCCGACGCTCCCGTTCATCCCGGGCCATGAGGCCATCGGTCTGGTTGCGGCAGTTGGTTCAGGGGTGAAAATTGTGAAGGAGGGCGACCGGGTCGGAGTCCCCTGGCTTTACTCGGCGTGTGGGCACTGCGAGTATTGTCTGACGGGTTGGGAAACGGTGTGCGCTCAGGCGCAGTTCGGTG
>Ga0302326_10003055_pt1 | contig 39790 bp, 40 predicted proteins | sample Palsa_T0_3_FD_202264 | JGI IMG/M metagenome (GOLD analysis project Ga0302326, IMG submission 202264) | Peat permafrost microbial communities from Stordalen Mire near Abisko, Sweden - Palsa_T0_3 | ecosystem: Environmental > Terrestrial > Soil > Palsa > Peat permafrost | place: Sweden: Abisko... | reverse complement strand
TGCCCAAGGGCCAAATGGAAATCCTGATGTCGGATGATACTCGCGGCACACTGCACTCCTTGCTGCAAGTTCGACCGCCGGAGGAAGTCGCAATCCCGGGATTCCAACCGGCGCTCGATCCACGGATGCTGCACTCGCGCGCGGAATCGAGCGGCGCCAACCTCAGGTTCAAGGACCCGGATCTTGCGCGCAAGTATCGGGTTCCCAGTCGCCAAGTAGGAGGTTTCCGCAAATGAAGGTGCAAGTTGTGTGCATTATTGTCGCCTGCACGGTGATGGTCGATGGCCAGACTGGGTCAAGCCCGGCGCACAAAGCGGACGAGAAGCAGCCGGCGGCGGGGCTTTATCAGCACCAGGCAGGTACGCGCCCGCACGAGCAGAAGGATGATTTCTTCACGGCGTCGACCAAGTTGGTCAACAAGACCGACCTCGATTATGGAGCGATGATCGAGCGGCGGCGGCAAGCGTTTCTCGACGCGAGCGCCGCGAACCCCTTCTTCTGGTACAGTGCTCTGACCACAGGTCTGCTGATGGTGCTGATGTTGGCTTACGGTGTCCGCGTCATGGACGAGAAACGGAAACTCTGGCGCGCCGCCGAAATTCTTAACGACGTGTGGAACGATGCACAATACGCGCGCGCGTTGGCTGAGACGGCGATCCAGAAATACAACCGGCACATGGAGGAATGCAACCGGGTGATTGAGGCGCAGTTGAGCGGGCGTGCCAGCCCGACTGCACTGGAGGCCACTGACGCACGCAATGAGTTAACCCGTTTACGCGGAGAACTTGACACAGTCGACAGTGAACGGAAAGTCCTGAAGGCGAAACTGGACGACAAGGAAAGACTAATTGACGAGCTTTCTGCCCGTCTGGATGCTCTCGAGAAGGCGGGACAGACTGGCGGCTCGATCCAGCCGCGGAACGGGAGCGGAACACCAGGGCCAAACGAAACGGAGCGCAAGCTCATCACACGGATCAACCAACTCACGGAACAGCTCGAAGCGGAGAAACAAAAGAACCGCACACTGAAAGGAGCTTAGCCGGTGCTGGTGACTGTGAAGGGATTTGGCGGGATCTGGGAGCGACGGTTTGGGAAGAACCCTGCCAATCCAAAGCGGTTCGCTCAGGCGGCCTTTTACAACACAACCGGCGTCCAGGTGAACGGCGTGGTCCGTTACCGGTGGAGAATTGGTGGCAAGATTCGGTTCAACGGGGTCGGCGGTTTCAAGCCAAGCGACCCGCCACGTTCGCTGAACCGCGTGTTTGAGTGCAAGGATCCGGAGACCACTCGCGCAGGTTGGACGCAAATTCTGTTCAAAAGAATGCTAAGTGGTCCGGAGCGGCCCGACTTTTACCTGTTCGTCGTGACGGCCGAGTACACCGGATGGCTCGACATTGGATCGTCTTGCTGGAAGGCCGATCCGGTTCAGGTTGTGTCCGTCAGTGAGAACGCTGACCAACAGGAGGCGATGCTGTTGATGCCGGCGTACTCCTGGGTGCACGGGGAACTGGGCACGTTTTACGCGGAGCCTTCCACGAAGCAGTTCTGGTCCGCCGGCCTTCGGCTGGAAAGGGCAGGCCTGGCAGAGTAAGGAACGGCCGATGCGTTACGAAAAAGGAACCATGGAATTGAGCCCAGCGAGGGACATCCCTCTGCTGCAGCAGGTCCTGCGATCCGGATTCGTTACCGGAAATCAATTGTACGAGTTCATGCGGCTGGAACAGACGGAGGGTTCTCGGCAAGCTTTCGATCACCGGTTGCGGCGGCTGGTCGGACATGGCTTGATCGAGAAACGTCCCGGGCTGGCACGCGGGCGTCACCAGGTGTACTCGATTAGCAAGGACGGTGCGTCCGTGTTGATCGACGCGGGTGAGCTATTCGCGGGACGCAGAAACGTAGACGTGGTTAAGCAGAGCTGTGCGCACTGGCTCGAGCTTAACGAAGTGCATCTTGCGCTCTGGAGGAGCCGGGCGCTGGTGAGGTGGACTCCGGCAACCGAAATCTGCTCGCAGAATCTGACCAGCTACCGGTACGCGAAAGATTACGACGCGGTGGTAGCGGTCGGTTGTGACGGCGGTCAGGCGCGCTTTGCGCTCGAGTACGAACGAACGCCAAAAACGTTCGGAGCTTACGGCGAGATTGCCAGTGCGCTGGAGGACGAAACCCTCGTTGACACGATCCTGTATCTCGCGTCGAACTATCACTTGATGTGCATCGTCCGGGATCGCGTCACGCCACAACGAGTGCGAGTCTGCGTCGGATTGGCCGCGGAGTTCATGGGCAAGCTGCTTGCAACACCCGTGATGATCGCAGGGACAACCCACCGAGATGTCCCCTTGCAAAACATCCTGGTCCAACCACGAGAGAAACGTGTACGCCCATAGAGGGGCTTGCCACTTGTCCCTTTGCCATCACTTTGAAGCGTATTGCCGCTTTTATTCATGAGTGAATAAGTTGTAGGCCGCTCATGGAAGGCCGCTTAGGGGACGAATTACTCCCCCCGTCTTCTTCGAAGCCGGGGCTCGTAATGAATAAACCGGCCGTGGTGGTGCTTGCGTTCGTTGCGCGGCGCCTGTCGGTTACGCTCCTGGCGCTTCGCAACACACTGGCGCGTCCAGGCGGCCCGGCTGTTTGCGCGGTTCGTGTAGTGAGGGTATGCCGGTTGAGAGTTGCTTGCGCACGGATGTGTATGGATCAGTTTGAAATGAGCCCCAACAACTGGAGAGCTATGCTTTAGGAAGCAGAATGTCCGAGTTTGTCCAGATCGAAATCCAGCGTTCAAGGTCCAGTACAGTGACTTGCGCACCGACGGGCCGCTCCGCTGCGGTGTTCTGGCTCCAGGGAATCACCCTCATATGGATGCTGGTCGAGTGCGGCCTGTCACTTTATGCGGCAGTGGCGGCATGTAGCCCCGCAATGCTCGCATTCGGCTCCGATAGCTTCGTGGAGCTATTGTCTGCGGGAGTGGTTCTTTTGCAGTTTCTGCCTCAAGTTTCCATCTCCCAACGAAACGCCGCTCGTGTTGCCGGCGCTCTACTGTTCGCTCTTGCTTTTATCGTCTGCGTCATGGCAATTGGCTCTTTGGCGTTGCGCCTGCGCCCTGAAGCAAGCCGCCTCGGTATCGGAATCACCGTGGCTGCTCTGATCGTGATGCCTATCTTGGCCAGGCTGAAGCGCCGGGAAGCGCGCCGCAGCAACAATGCAGCTCTGGCTGCCGACGCAGTGCAATCGGCCACATGTGCCTATCTGGCCGTTATTGCTCTAGCTGGCCTGGTGCTCAATGCACTTTTCCATATCGCTTGGTTTGATTCACTTGCTGCACTGGCGGCCATACCGTTGCTCCTCAAGGAAGGTCGTGCAGCGTGGAACGGGAAAGCTTGCGGTTGCTGTTGAACCTCACCCCGTCGGATTCAGACTGACCCTCTGCCCAATGTTGTAGGCCGTGTCGGTTGGTCATCGTTCCGTCGTATGGCGGTGTGGCCGAACATTGGATTGAGTTCCTACAGTCCTGTCCGTCGCTGGGCCGCCGCCATTGTCTCTGATTTTGAAGACGACGTCAACCAGCAGATTCAGCAGATTCAGCGCATTCAATCTGGGACTGCGAGGTACATGGACTGCTCACCACAGCCACAGGCCGATTAGTCACGGCGGTCGATGACGGCTTCGTCCACTGGGTGTGCACCGGTCACCAGCGGAAAGTCCATCTCGGGATTGTCGATCAGACCGTAGTCCCTCCTCGCCTTGAGCACGCGGCTCAGATAGTCGTGTCGGAAGGGTACGCCGAAGTATTCGGCGCCCTCATCCCACGTCGGATCGACGACGAGGTTGTCCGAGCCGATGCACCAGGCGTGCGCTACCGTGTGTGTTGCTATCCATCTGTTGACCGCGTAGCCCTCCACGTACATGTACATGTCGGGCTTCCGAAGCGCAAGTGCAGCGGCGTTGCGGAAGCATTCGCGCGGTCGCCCCATCCGGACTCCGCGTGGCGATGCAGCGTATTCGAATGAACGGCCATTCTTCAGGATGAAGTCGGCTTCGCTGGTGTACGCGTCGCAGTGCTCGCCGGCAACGGCTTGGCGACTGAAAGCGTCCGACCAGGATTCGAGGAATTGGCGCGTGGTGTCCGGTGCCGTCTCGCCTTGTCGCAGCCGAGACAGCCCGCCCTCGATGCAAGTCCAGTGACAGATGAGGCCGTCAGCGAGCGCTGGTTCTTCGGAATCGAGTAGTGGAACGAGCCCGGTCCTATCGCCGGCGCGGATCGCAAACTTACAGAGAACACACCGTTGGCCGATCCCAGGATGGTCGGCTCGGAGCGGCGCCGACTTTCTAAGCCCCAGTGTCCGCAGATTCATCCGATTCCCTTAACGAATAATACCGCCGCGCGGAAGGCCTGCGCCTACCCGGATCCCGAAACGCGGGCGCGTTTGGGAAACTCCGCGCAGCCTGCCTACTGCGCAGATCTGGGTCGCCCCCGCATAACGCCGCGGTTCATCCAAACGCACCGCGCGATTCGATTCTTAGCACAGCCCCGATTCCGTGCCGGCTGCGCTGTTGAAGGTAGAGATCGGTGTCCGTTCGAACCGGATACGTCGAGCAAAGAGGGTTCGAATTGCGAGCGGAGAGTGCTGTCTCGAAAAGGAGGTTTGATGAGAACGCTGTACTACGTCAACGCGGGTGCGAGTTGGTTTGGGTTCTACCTCGATGAAGGAGCGTTAGCTCTGGCAAACGATGGCGCCCGATTCAATTCGTTTGGTGCAGTCCTGGCCTGGGCCGGCGAGCACAATTTCGAGTTCGTTAGCAAATGCGAGTCGGAAGGATCGGTGCGCGTTGCGACTGAGATGCGTCGGAATGGAGGTCGAATATGAACGAAGTTGAGATCACCACTGACGGTTCGTGCCTCGGGAACCCTGGTCCCGGAGGCTGGGCGTGCATCCTTCGGTGCGGTCAGTATGAGCGGGTGCTACAAGGTGGTGTGGCGGACACGACCAACAATCGGATGGAACTGATCGCCGCCATTGAGGGGCTGCGGGCTTTGAAGCGTGCCAGCCAGGTCACCGTGCTGACCGACTCCGAGTATGTACGCCGGGGAATCACCGAGTTCCTTCCGAAGTGGAAGGTCAACGGCTGGCGAGCCTCCACTGGAAAGCCAGTGGTGAATCGGGATTTGTGGGAGGAGCTCGAGGAGTTGGCCGGCTACCACGACGTGACGTGGATACACGTCCGAGGACACTCCGGGCAACCGAATCACGAACGGTGCGACTCGTTGGCGGTCACGGCTGCGCGTTCGGCAAAGCTAGACGCTGCTCGGACTTGAGTGGGACGAGGCGGAAATAAAGGGGGTGCTCAGGTCGCCGACCACTCTAAACACCCGCTTTAGGCGGGGTGATCGTCGCAAACCTGCCTCTATGTCAAGAGCGGGTCCGCCTCAGAACGCGTTTCCATACTGGTGTCTTAGAGTGGCAAGTCAGTCCAGGGCGACATCACCGCCGCGCCGACAGGGCGGCCCGGTTACGCTCCCCTTCATGGGCGCGACCATCAACCGTATCTCTGCCATCGCGACGCGATCAAGCGGGTGTATTGGGTGATTCGTCGTCATAGCCGGTCGCAGCTAATCCTTTCTGAGTAGTTCGGTGCGGTACTTGGGTGCGAGCGCTTTCACTTTCTCAACGAAGGCGGTCTGCTCTTTTTCATCCAGCTTCGGCGGGGGCGTCGTGCGCGTGGGGACCGGCACCCCAACCTCCATAAAGAATTTCTCCTGCCCCGCAGGAGAGCAGATGCAGAGCATGCGCACCGGCACGGTGGAAGTGTTGTGAAACTGATGCGGAGCGTTGGCGGGAATGTGCAGAGTCTCGCCAGCACGCGCGATCGACCTCCTGCCACGGAAGGTCGCTTCCATTTCACCTTCGAGCAGGATGAAGGTTTCCTCGAAGTCATGCCGATGCGGAGGCGGCCCGCCGCCTGGCGGGATGTGCATGTCAATTACGCAGAAGCGTCCATCGGTCTCTTCGCCCGTCACGGTGATCGTGTAGGTATCGCCAACCAGACCGATGTGAGGGAGGTCGTCGGGCTGCGCCAGCGTGAGATTGCGTTGGGGGTTGTCCGGTGGGATCGTCGGTAGAGCAGTTGACATTTCGTTTTCTCCTCTTCAATGTACCGTCTCGGTTTGACTTCATTTGAAGCTGCTCACGCCTTCCAAAGCGTGGCGGTTTCGGCTGCAAAGTCCTCGTACCTGCGAGGCGGATGCCCCAGGAGGCCCGTCAAAGTCTGGATGTCTCCCGCGTCCGCGATGAAGCCACGTTCGAGATACCCTTCAAACATCATGCGGATGTCGAACGCCGACCACGATGGCACCCGCTTTCTCATCTGTTCCTCGAACGCATCCATGTCGTCCCCGGAATAGCGAATCTCCTTGCCCAGCAGCCCGCTCCAAATCGATGCCATCTTGGGACCGCTGAGGACATCCGGGCCGTTCAGGTTGTAGGTTTTGCCAAGATGTCCGTCGGAGGTAAGCGCAATCGCGGCGGCCTCGGCAATGTCCCGGATATCAACCGCGGAAATGCCCGCCTGGCCGAGAGGCATGGGGTAGGTCCCAGCCTTCGTAAGCGCGTCTTTCAACGTCGCGTCGTTCTGACTGAAGTAGTTTGGGCGGATAATCGTGAACGGGACATCGAACTCCCGCATGGCGTTTTCAATCGCGAGCTTGGAGGCAAAGTGCGGAACATCCTTGAAGCGGTCAACGCGGAAGACCGAGTGATAGACGATATGTTTCAGCTTCAGCTTCTTGGCTAGATCGTAGGCGATAAGGCCCTGCGTTAGTTCATCGGGAACGACGGCGTTCAGCAGGTAGAGCTTGTCCACTCCATGCAATGCCTTCTGTACGGAGACCGGATCGAGCAAATCGCCAATCGCGACCTCAAACCCCTTCGGCGTCGGAGCGCGTTCTTTGCGTACAAGCAGGCGAATGTCCGCCTTGCGCTTCAGCAGCTCCTTCACGACTTCCGCACCCACGTTGCCGGTGCCGCCTGTGACCAAAATCTTCATCGCATCACCTTCTCTTTCATTCGCCTGTCGAATTGTTTCGCTGCCGCCCTACGCAGGCTTAGATGTATATATGCTTCGCCGAACCGCATGGATACACCTTCAGGCGCAATACAGGATTGCGGCAATGCAATACTGTAGTAGGCTCAGCGGAGATGAACTGCGTCGCGCACCTGCAAGCGAATGAATCCGCGCTCAGATTTGTTCATTGCTGCCCTTGTGCAGCCGGAAAATGAAAGCGCCGCCGATGAATGACCTCGATCTCAACGATATCCGCACGTTTGTCGCGGTCGGACAGGCGGGCACGCTGACGGCTGCGGCAAAGGAGCTGCAGCTCCCTACTTCCACGGTGAGCCGGGCGGTAACCCGGCTTGAACAGCATCTGGGCGTCCTGCTTGTGCAGCGAAGCCCCAGAGGTCTTGTCCTGACTGACTCGGGGAAGGAGTACCTGCAATCGTGCCGACGCGCCTTGCAGACCCTCAGGCACGGCAGGGAGTTGCTGGAAGACCGCCGTTTGAGCCCAACCGGGCTCATCAAAGTGGTTTGTCCCATCACTATGGCCCGCGATGTCTTAGCGCCTTTGCTGAAAGAGTTCCTTGGACGCTACCCTGATCTACGCATTGAGATCGAACCCTACGCAACGGGTTGGGATCAAGAGCCACGAGAGGACGCGGATGTGTTCTTCAAATTGCTGGCACCAAAGGATTCCTTGCGACGTGTGCGCCCCTACCCGGGCACTGTTCGAGGGCTTTTCGCCAGCCCCGGCTATATCCAAGCGTCGGGTATTCCGGCGACTCCCGATGACCTCACCGGGCACCGCTGTATCGGCTCCGGACCCTGGAAGCTGAGCCGGAACAAAAGGATCGTGACTCCAAACATCCTTTTTCGAGTGGTTACCAGCGATCCGACGGTTGCCCTGAAGCTTGCCATCAGCGGGTTTGGCGTCGCTATTATGCCCCTATGGATGGCGAAAAGCCCGGAGGTTCGCAGCCATCTGACGCCCATTCTGCCCCAGTGGACCCCTGAACCGATTACCCTATGCGCACTTTTCTCCGGCCCGGCGCGCCTGACGCCTAAAGTCCAAGCTCTGCTGGACTTTCTCGACGAATACCTCGGAACCGATCGTGACCCGAGGCTCAATCGGGATCTCGCGAAGGGGTACTTCACGGACCGAATGCTCTCACCAACATCCGGCCCCTGAGCACCCTGTTGTCGATAGCTCCGGTTCTGTTCATCTCGTACAATGGGCAACCCACGACCTTCTATTTGTCCTCGGCGGGATTCGGCTTGTTCGTCGTTGCCCTGGTTGTCACCATGCTTGTTGAGGTTCACATCGTCAAACACATCGTGACATGCACGGTGTCAACGCTACGTGGCAACTGGCAGCAGCTCCGCTCTTCACCGCTTCGCCAATGGGATCACAAACTTGTGCGCCGTGTGCGTCTCCGAAAAGCGCGCGATCTTGGTATCCACCAGCCCCGCCTGTCTGCCCGCCTCTAAGACGCCGATCTCCGTAATCTCCGTCCTGCCCTTCGGATACACTACCCAGATCGCGCCGTTGCGCTTAATCGACTTTTCGAGCGGCCGCAGCCTCGCCAGGTCCTTCTCCGCCGCTGCCCCGAAGAAGATCAGATCCGATTCTTTCGCCGCCTTGCCCTCCGTGATGTCGCTCGTGCGGCCCTCCAGGTCCACACTCACCCCGATTAGCGAAACGCGCATGCCCGGCTTCACATCCAGCTTATCGGCGAGAGTTCGCGGATTGCGGATCTTGTGCGCCCACTTATCGGCGTGCGCTCCCAGCGTGAACCGCGCCGTGCCCGCGGGCGATGTGACATGCAGCACTCCGTCGGTGGCCTCCAGTGACTGTATACTCTTCAGCGGAATCGACAGCCGGAAATCGCCGCGGAAGATCAAATCGTCGGTTTCGAGCAGCGCTTTGCCCTCCGATACTTTGCCGCCGAAGCGGACTTCACACTTAGCTTCCTGTCCCATTGAGGTATCAGTGTAGCAAACCGGGCGCCGGCCCGGAACCGCGCCGCACCCGGCGCGGCACGCATAGTCGCACGCCACGTATGCGCCACGTATGATGGAAGCATGCTGAAAATTCGCGCGGCCTGCCTGGCCGCCGTTCTCGCCCTGCTCTCTGTGGCATACGCCGTCGCTGCCCCGCCGCCCAAGCTCGTGCTTGCCATCGTAGTGGACCAGTTCCGCTACGATTATCTGACCCGCTTTCGCGCCGACTACCACGCGGGTTTCGAGCGGCTGCTCACCAAAGGCGCAGTCTTCACCAATGCCCAATACGTCCACTATCCAACTGTCACCGCCGTGGGCCACAGCACCTTCCTGTCCGGCGCTACGCCATCCATGAGCGGCATCGTAGGCAATGAATGGTACGACCGCGAGACCGGCAAAATAGTCACCAGTGTCAGCGACGATTCGGTTAAGCTGTTGGGCTCGAATGGAGACGGCGCTTCCCCCCGGCGCATGCTGGTCAGCACCGTGGGCGACGAGTTGAAGATGGCGCGCAACGGCGGCAAGGTCATTGGCATCTCGCTCAAGGATCGCAGCGCGATTCTGCCCGCCGGTCACATGGCCGACGGCGCCTACTGGTTCGACCCTCGCGCCGGAAGCTTCGTTAGCAGCACATTCTATTTTGCGGATTTGCCCGCCTGGGTGGCGGCCTACAACGCTTCCCGCCCCGCCGACAAATTCCATGGCGCGCATTGGCTCGACCACACTCTGCCCGCCGATAACTCGGTCTACGCCGCGCTCGAAGGCAGCCCGTTCGGCAACGAATTGGTGGAAACGTTCGCCGAGCGCGCCGTCCAGGCCGAAAAATTGGGGCAAAGGAATGTGACCGACCTGCTGGCCGTAAGCTTTTCCGCGAATGACTATGTGGGACACGCCGAAGGACCGGACTCGCCCGAGGTCAAGGAAATGTCCGTCCAAACCGATCGTGTCTTCGGCAAGCTGTTCAGCTTCCTCGATGCCGCGGTCGGGATGGGCAACGTGTTGGTAGTCATGACCGCCGATCACGGCGTAGCTCCCGTTCCCGAAGTGAACGCCGCGCGCCGGATGCCGGGTGGGCGCATGCCGCCGGGAGTCGTGCGGAAGGCTGTGGACGCGGCCCTCATCGGCAAGTACGGGGCCGGGCAATGGACCCTGAACCCTTCGGACACCGCGTTCTATTTCAACCGCGAGCTCATCGCGCAAAAAAAGCTGGATGCGGCGGAAGTGGAGCGCACCGCGGCGGAGGCGGTGCGGCCCATCGCGCACGTGTTTCGCGTATACACGCGCGAGATGCTCTTGAACGGCGCCGTGGACATACAAGTCGGCCGTCGGGTGATGAATGGATTCTACGCGCCGCGCGGTCCGGACATGTACGTGTTGTTGGAGCCATATTGGTTGTATGGGTCCAAGGGCACTACGCACAGCACGACTTTCAGTTACGACGCGCACGTGCCCGTTATCTTCATGGGACCTGGGATCAAGCTGGGGCGCTTCGACCAGCAGATTTCGGTGAACGACGTGGCCCCCACGCTGGCGACCTACTTGGATATCGAAACCCCCAGCGGCAGCGTCGGCCGCTGTCTTGCGGAAATTCTGAATTGAACTGGGGCGGGGGAGATGAAAGCCTTGTGGGGCAGGCTCCCAGCCTGCGGCGGCCTCTCAGGCCGCCCCGCCTGTTTCTCCGGAAGCGCAGCTTGACGATTCGCTATAATCGCAACGATAGGAGAATACCTCAAAATGGAATTACGTCCCTTGCACGACCGCGTCGTGATCAAGCGCCTGGAAGAGGGCGAAACCAAGCGCGGCGGCATCATCATCCCGGATACCGCCAAAGAGAAGCCCCAACAGGGCGAAGTGAAGGCCGTCGGCAGCGGCAAACTGCTCGAGACCGGCGAGCGCATGCCGCCCGAAGTCAAAGCCGGCGATCGCATCCTCTTCGGCAAATACTCCGGTGCGGAAGTAAAGCTCGGCGGAGAAGAGTACCTGATCCTCAAAGAGGACGAGATCCTGGGCGTGCTCGAATAACCATAGGACAAGCTTTCAGCCTGTCGTTCCGTCGCCCACCCCGTGTAGAATATGCACGAGGTGACCCATGCCGTGCGACCCGGAAGTGCTGAACGATGTCCCCCTCTTCGCCCTCCTCGACGCGGACGAAAAGGCCGTCCTAGCCGCCCAAGTCGAGCTCAAAAAATTCGCCGCCCGCGAGCGGATCTACCAAATGGGCGATCCGGGGGGCAAAGCGTACGTGGTGGTCTCCGGCAGCGCCCGGCTGACCACCGTCGACGACGATCATCAGGAGGTCGTTGTCGACGAGCCCGGAAATGGCGAGTTCTTCGGTTTCGCGTCGATGCTCGATCAGACGCCGCATCAGACAGACGCTATGGCTGTCCAGGAAGCCCTCTGCCTGGAAGTGGAACGCAACGACATCGAAGTCCTCATCCAGCGCATGCCGCATGCCGGAATGGACATGCTGACCGTGCTCGGCCGTCAGTTCCACGCGTCGCAACAGCTGGTTCGCACGCGCGCCACCCGCAACCCCAACGATGTGATCGAAGAGGGCGAGACGCGCGGCGAGCGGATTGCCGATTCCGTCGCCCGTTTCGGCGGCTCCTGGTCCTTCATTATTGCGTTCGGCGTCGTCCTTAGCGTCTACACCGCGATCAATGTGGGGTTGCGTGGAGCGGCCTGGGACCCCTATCCATTTATCCTGCTCAACCTGTTCCTCTCCATGCTTGCCGCCATCCAGGCGCCGGTCATCATGATGAGCCAAAACCGGCAGGACAAGAAGGACCGCGTGCGCAGCGAACTCGATTTTGACGTCAATCGCCGCGCCGAGTCCGAGATTCAAGGCGTGGCGCGGAAGCTGAATCTGCTGGGCGAAAAGCTCGCCGACGTCGAGGATCTGCTCCGCCAAAAACACTAGCCGTGTTAGTGGCCTGCCGAGTGCTAGCTGTGGGCCAGGCCATCGTTGTTCGTGGCCTGCCGAGTCCGCGGCCCCCCTCAGAATTGATAGTCCACCGGCTTGATGTTCTTCGCCCTCAAATACACAATCAACTGGCCCCTGTGGTGCGCGGTATGATCGGTCGCCAGCAGCAGCAATTCCATGCCGGTCAGCTTCCCTTCGCCGGTATCGAAGGTTTCGAGCATGCGCTCGTGCTTCAGCCCGGCCAGCGCCGCGATCGAGAAATCGTATGAATCGTTGACCATCTTCAGCACCGTCGCCTTTTCGAAGTTGGCCGGCTTGCCGATAGGGTTCTTCTGGCCCGACAGCGTCGCGAAGAAGGAGGCATTAGCGCCGGCGATGTGCGCCAACTGCTGGCCAAAGCTCATCTCCTCCGCGTTCGGCTTGAAAGCATAATCGGCGGCCGGCATCTGTTCCGCCAGTGCCAGCATGTACTTCTTGGAGGTCTTCCAATGGTCCACCAGCTGGATCGGAACCCCCTCGTCTTGAGATAAAACGGGCAGCGCCAGAACCGCGCCCAGCAACAAAGTCGTCATCAATCGATACATTTGCATCTCCTCTTGTTTGCACCATCGCGGGTTACCTCGCAACGTCCGCGAGGCTGTTCGCATCCAATGTAGCAGAGGTGGACCCATTACATCTTCGCCGGAACATCCGAATCCGAAGCTGTGGCCCGACCGCGGTTTGTACGCGGCGTGGCTGGGGCACACCACCGTTCTGCTCAAATTGGATGGCGTGACCATCTTGACCGACCCAGTGCTGGGTGATCGCGTGGGCTTCCGCGTTGGCCCAATGACCGTGGGGTTAAAGCGCCTGGTGGCGCCCGCCTTGCGCGTGCATCAACTGCCCAAAATCGATCTGCTGCTGCTCTCGCACGCTCACATGGATCACTTCGATCTGGCCACGCTGCGCGCGCTCGAAAGCCGTGGAACCACTGTCGTCACGGCCGCCAAGACCAGCGATCTGCTTCGCCCCCGCCGTTATGCCGCCGTAAAGGAACTCGCGTGGGGCGAGCGCACCCGCATAGGCCCCATCGGGCTACGCGCGTTCGAAGTAAATCATTGGGGCGCCCGCATGCATGGCGATACCTATCGCGGCTACAACGGGTACCTGATTGAGGCCGGCCGCTACCGCGTGCTCTTCGGCGGCGACACCGCGGCCACCACCGCCTTTCGCGCCTTGCGCAGTTCGCGCCGCATCGATCTGGCCATCATGCCTGTGGGCGCTTACGATCCGTGGATTCGTTACCACTGCACGCCGGAACAAGCCTGGCAGATGGGCAATGATGCCGGCGCCGAGATCTTCCTGCCCGTGCATCACCAGACCTTCCCGCTCAGCCGCGAACCGCGCCAGGAACCCATCGAGCGCCTCTACGGCGCGGCCGGCAGAGAGCCGGAGCGAATCGGCCTTCAGCGCATCGGGCAAGAGATGAAGCTGTAGCCTTATTCCTATCATTACTATCCATCGCTATTATTCATCATCATTTATATTACCTACTCATCTTTCATCTGTATCCTTACCTATCCATCGTTTGTATAATACTATCAGCCTTGTGGGGCAGGCTCGCAGCCTGCGGCGGCCTCGCAGGCCGCCAATGCTAAAGATGTGCTAAAGATGCTCGCCAACGTCATGCCCCTGCGAATATCCCCAAGCCGTGTTGTTTTGCGCCGGAACATAGGAGCAGACGATCTCGAAGGAGCGGCCGGCGACACCAAACCCGGTCTCACTCAGCGTGCAATCTTCGCGGACGCCGTCGATGGCTTCCAGGACGAGCGGCCCCGTCATATCACGCAAAAGAAGGAACCAAGGCTCCGCGGCCTTCGACTCCTTCAATATCTTACGCGCGAAGCCAACCGCCTGCGATTCATTGTCGGAGGCGAACACCAACAGTTCCCCGGCGCGGCTCTCCACGACCGTCACGCCCAGCCCTTCGGTGCGCGCCGTGACCGCCAAGTCGTTGGCCCGAGCCTTGCTCTCGTCTCGGCTTTCCCCCGGTTTGGACGCCGGCAGTATGACCAGCGGCGTGAATACACAGGCCAGGATCTTCTGAAAATTGCGCTCTGTCTTTAGCAATAGCATTGGCGGCTCCCTGATTTAGACGTATCCGAAACAGGCGCGGTTGCTTTAGCAGCAGATGGATACTCACTTGAACTTACTTGACTTAGGTAGCCGGGCGATGTACAACCATGGACCACGCCATGAAGAACGGCGCACCCGTCGTCGGCCCCAACGATTCCGGCGGCGCGCGCATCCAGGAGGGCGTGCTGTCGCTGGGCGGCTACGCTGATATCTTCCTGCGCAACACGCGAACCAGCGGCGTGGTCCCGCAAATCTCTGCCATCATGGGGCCGTCCGCTGGCGGCGCCGTCTACTCGCCCGCATCCGCGTCCGCACGTCAGGGGGAGGCCGTCACAACCGCTTGCCGCGCGCGGCCTGCCCGGCCAAGAACGTGCTAGGAAACTTGCCTGTGCCGCACAGTTTGAATGTTCCAAAATCCTTGTACCAGTCGCCGTCCGGCACGTCAGAATCCTGCAATTTCCATTCGGCCAGTTCGAACAAGTCCCTTTCGGAGATCTGCCGCTCTTTTGCCCGTTCGCGCAAATGGGACCACTTCTCCCTTGGCAGACGCTTCCACTGAATCTTGGGCATTTGTCAACGGCCGAGTATCAGCGTTCGGAATTCATCGACCAGTCGGTCCTGCTCATTCGCATCGTCGTTGGCAAGATTCTCCTTCAATCTTCTGAAGAAATCCCGCTTGCGATCCTCCTGGCTTTCCAAGCCGATGCGAACCAGCGCGGCGATCGCCTTGCTCATGCTCGTATCGACCATCTGGGCGTACCGCGCCACTTGATTGGCTATTCCGGGAGCCAGTCCGACCGTATATCGCGATTCGACTTTGCTCGGACGCTTCCTCGACTTCTGATCGCCGCGCCGGCTGCGTTTGACTGTCGTCTCGGAGTGAGGCATATGTCATCAGGATGCCTCATTCCGATGCATCTTGCAACCTAGAGCGAGGAAGAGCGCGGTCTAACACCGCCAGATTGGATAGAATAAATGCCATGTCCGCCGCGCCCACCAACTGGCGAAAATGCGCGATAAAGCTAGTGGGCGCGGGAATCGGAACCGCGGTCGCCGGACCCCTCGGGACAGCGCTGGGCGGTGCACTCGGCGGATTGTTTAGCGAACAAGCGGAAAACTTGCTCGCCGAATACGCCGGCGCCGGTGGCGAGAAGCTCGCGGAGTTCGGCGTGCACTATTGCTAAGACCAACTGCGCGAGATGCGGGAACATCCGCCGCTGGAAGCTGTAGTTCGCGAAGCCCTGCACCACGCGCTCGAAGAGGTGCGCCACGGACTCGACTACCATCAGAATCAAACCTACGGCGGCTGGTTCGACAATTGGGCGCGGCGATTGAACGGCTCAGGCGCGATCCCGCTCGACTCGCTTTCCGATGCTGCCGCGAAGCTCGCCCCAGGTGCGTCACCCGCCGATCCAAACGGGACCGAAGCGACGCTCGACCAGCTCTTTCGGCGCACCATGGAGCGGCTGGATGGCGAGGCCCGCGCGCAGCAAACCGCGGCTGCAGGCGGGAGCCTGTCGATTACCTCCCAGACAGCTTCCGCGCGATGCCCGATCCGTTGCTGCAGTTGCTCAGCGAACGCCTGCCGGTGCCGCTGCAGGCCCGCTTTCGCGACCTGGTCGCGCTCCCGGAGCATCACCGCGCCTGGATTGCCGTTGAGCAGGGTTTTCAAGATTACGCCCGCGCCGCATTTGCGGATCTCATAGCCACCACGAGGCGGATCGACGAGCGCACGGAGCGAATCCTCGAATTTCAGGAGCAGCAACTCCAACGCGCCGAAGACGAAAAGCGCATCGCGCAGGAAGAGGCGCGTGCCGCGCGCGCGGACAAACAGGAGTGGGTCAGCAAGTACGTCAAGCTGATGGAGGATGTCGCCGCGCGAAAGACAGAACCGGAAGAGCCTTCCCTGGCCGCGCTCCTGGAGGCGGGCGACCTCAATGGCGCGGTGCGGCTGAAAACCGCCCAGATTGACAAGCGGAAGGGTGAGGTAAAGAAGCTGGCGCAAGATTGGTCCGAACTCGGCCGCGTGCACGACCTGCGCTTTGCCTGGTGCGACGCCATGGAATGCTACCGCCAGGCATGGCAACTCGACCAGGACGAGGCAGAGTATGGCTTCCGGTATGCGTACTTCGCCCAGAAGCAGAACCGGTTCGGCGAAGCCATTGATGCATACCGGAAACTTCTTCTGGTCTACACCGATCCGGCCCGGATCGCAATGACGCTGAACAACCTTGCGATTCTGTACAGCCACACGCAGCGGATGAAGGAATCCGAAACCGCCTTCCTGGAGTCGCTCTCGACATACCGGCGGCTAGCCGAAGCCAATCCCGTGGCGCACTCGCCCCGTGTAGCCGCCACGCTGAACAACCTGGCGAACGTGTACAGCGCCACGCAGCGGACGAAGGAGGCCGAGATCGCCCACCTGGAGGCGCTTTCAACTCGCCGGAAGCTGGCCGAGGCCGATCCCGAGGCATACCTGCCCGATGTCGCCATGACGCTGAACAACCTGGTGAATCTGTACCGCGCCACGCAGCGGATGAAGGAATCCGAGACCGCCTACCTGGAGGCGCTTCCGACTCGCCGGAAGCTGGCAGAGGCCAACCCCGAGGCGTACTTGCCCAACGTGGCCACCACGCTGAACAACCTGGCGATTCTGTACCGCGACACGCAGCGGATGAAGGAATCCGAGGCCGCCTACCTGGAGGCGCTTGCGACTTACAGGAAGCTGGGCGAAGCCAACCCCGAGGCCTACCTGCCCGATGTCGCCATGACGCTGAACAACCTGGCGATTCTGTACCGCGGCACGCAGCGGATGAAGGAATCCGAGGCCGCCTACCTGGAGGCGCTTGCGACATACCGGAAGCTGGCCGAAGCCAACCCCGCGGTGTACCTGCCCGATGTCGCCATGACGCTGAACAACCTGGCGGCTCTCTACAGCGACACGCAGCGGATGAAGGAATCCGAGACCGCCTTTCTGGAGGCGCTTTTGATGCGCCGGAAGCTGGCCGAGGCCAACCCCGAGGCGCACCTGCCCGACGTCGCCATGACGCTGAACAACCTGGCGATTCTGTACAGCGCCACGCAACGGATGAAGGAATCCGAGGCCGCCTACCTGGAGGCGCTTGCGACCTACCGGCGGCTGGCCGAGGCCAACCCCGAGGCGTACTTGCCCTATGTCGCCACCACGCTGAACAACCTGGCGATTCTTTACCGCGGCACGCAGCGGATGAAGGAATCCGAGGCCGCCTACCTGGAGGCGCTTGCGACCTACCGGCGGCTGGCCGAGGCCAACCCCGAGGCGTACTTGCCCTATGTCGCCATGACCCTGAACAACCTGGCGATTCTGTACCGCCGCACGCAGCGGATGAAGGAGTCCGAGGCTGCCTACCTGGAGGCGCTTGCCACGCGCCGGAAGCTGGCCGAGGCCAACCCCGATGTCGCCGCCACGCTGAACAACCTGGCGCTTCTGTACCGCGCCACGCAGCGGATGAAGGAATCCGAGACCGCCCACCTGGAGGCGCTCTCGACATACCGGCGGCTGTCCGAGGCCAACTCCGAGGCGTACTTGCCCTACGTCGCCACCACGCTGAACAACCCGGCGATCCTGTACGGCGCCACGCAGCGGATGAAGGAATCCGAGACCGCCTACCTGGAGGCGCTTTCGACCCGCCGGAAGCTGGCCGAGGCCAACCCCGAGGCGTACTTGCCCGATGTCGCCATCACGCTGAACAACCTGGCGATTCTCTACAGCGCCACGCAGCGGGCGAAGGAATCCGAGACCGCCTTCCTGGAGGCGCTTTCGACCCGCCGGAAGCTGGCCGAAGCCAACCCCGAGGCGTTCCTGCCCGACCTCGCCACCACGCTGAACAACCTGGCCAATATGTACCGCGACACGCAGCGGATGAAGGAAGCGGAAGAATCTTGCAGCGAGGCACAGGCAATCTGCGAGCCACTGTGGCATCAACAACCTGAGTTACATGGGAACCTCATGGGCAGGATTTTCCTTCTGAGGGCACTACTTGCCAGCACCGATCGGCAGGACGATGCGTGCAACTACGCGCGCCGCGGCCTCGATGCCGCCTTCGATCCGGACTTGAAGGAGCAACTGCAACAAATGGTCGATACTTTCTGTGCTGCGCCGCCCGAAGCCCGGTGACACATCTCGGCACACCCCCAGCCCCCTGAAAACAAACGCCAAGGGCAATCGGTAAGCCGAGCCCCGGACGCGACCGTGCTATTCTCACATCGGGCAGTAGGTGCCCTCCGCACTCCCCGCCGTTCTGTCAGCCCGGCATGAGATTTATGCAAGGACCCGCACCAACCCGAACCGAACCTAATCCGGCGACTACCATCACGCAGCACCTCGGCGGACGCCGGCGCAACGCAGCGCAACACAATGCAACAGAGAGTCAATTTCTCCGGACCCGTCGCCAAACTGTCTCCCACCACCCAGAAAACCATACGACCCCAAATCACGTTACCGCGATGTTACATAACCGATGTAACGCCGACTTTCCCCCATCCGTTTCGACCATACGAACCCAATCTCACCCACAATCCAGCACTCGCGCGAAGCGCGGCCCGCCCCCGCTACAATCAAAAGCATGGACAAGCTCCAGGAGCTTCGCCGCCGACACGCCGCCGCCGAGCAGGGCGGTGGCGACGACCGCCGCAATCGCCAGCACCAGGAGGGCAAGCTCTCCGCCCGTGAACGCATCGAACTGCTGCTCGACGAAGGCTCCTTCGAAGAGCTGGACAAGCTCGTCACCCATCGCGGCCGCGACTTCGGCATGGATGAGCAAATCGTCCCCGGCGACGGCTTCGTCACCGGCTACGGCTACATCGACGGACGGCTGGTCTACGTCTTCGCCCAGGACTTCACCGTTTTCGGCGGCTCGCTCTCGGAATCCAACGCGCAGAAAATCTGTAAGATCATGGACCACGCCATGAAGAACGGCGCGCCCGTCGTCGGCCTCAACGATTCCGGCGGCGCGCGCATCCAGGAAGGCGTCCTGTCGCTGGGCGGCTACGCCGATATCTTCCTGCGCAACACGCTCGCCTCGGGCGTGGTCCCGCAAATCTCCGCCATCATGGGACCCTGCGCGGGCGGCGCCGTCTACTCGCCCGCCATCACCGATTTCGTCTTCATGGTGGATTCCACCAGCTACATGTTCGTCACCGGTCCCGACGTCATTAAGACCGTCACCCACGAAGACGTCACCAAGGAGCGCCTCGGCGGATCTATGACCCACAACTCCGTCAGCGGCGTCGGCCACTTCATCGCGCCTGACGATGGCGAGTGTCTGCGCATGATCCGCGAGCTGCTCTCCTACCTGCCGCAAAACAATCGCGACGATCCGCCGCGCCGCGCCTGCACCGATCCGGCCGACCGCATGGACCCGTCCCTCGATACGCTGGTGCCGCCCGAATCCAACCAGCCCTACGACATCAAAGATGCCATCCATCCCATCGTCGATGACGGCGAATTCTTCGAGGTCCACGAACACTTCGCGCGCAACCTCGTAGTAGGTTTCGCGCGGCTGGACGGGCGTTCGGTAGGCATCGTGGGTAACCAGCCCGCTTACCTGGCAGGCTGTCTGGATATCGATTCCTCGGTGAAGGGCGCGCGCTTCGTGCGCTTCTGCGACGCCTTCAACATTCCGATTCTGACCTTCGAAGACGTTCCCGGCTTCCTTCCGGGCACCGCACAGGAATTCGGCGGCATCATCCGCCATGGCGCCAAGCTGCTTTACGCATACGCCGAAGCCACCGTGCCGAAGGTCACCGTGATCACGCGTAAGGCTTATGGCGGCGCTTATTGCGTGATGGGATCCAAGCACATTCGCACGGATGTCAATCTGGCGTGGCCCACCGCCGAAATCGCCGTCATGGGGCCGGAGGGCGCGGTGAACATCGTCTATCGCCGCGAACTCTCGGCCGCCGCCGACCGCGACGCCATGCGCGCGCAGAAGACCGAAGAGTTCCGCGAACGCTTCGCCAATCCCTTCATCGCCGCCGAGCGTGGCTTCATCGACGATATCATCGAGCCTCGCGAAACCCGCCCGCGCGTCATCCGCGCCTTCCGTATGTTGGAGAATAAGGTAGACACCACGCCTCGAAAGAAACATGGCAACATTCCGCTATAGTGGGGCAGGCTCTCAGCCTGCGCGGGGCCCTCGGCCCCGCTGTGTGCTTCTCCTTCTCCTTTGCGCGCCCTTGCTGCTGGCCGCCCCGCCTAACCCCATCCACTCCCGCAAACTAAACGCCGAAACCCTCCGCCACTTCACCGCCCTTCTCCGCATCGACACCTCCAATCCGCCGGGCAACGAAACCGAAGCCGCCAAATATCTCGCGGACGTGTTGCAGCGCGAAGGCATTCCGGTGAAGTTGCTGGCGCTCGATCCCGCCCGCGCCAACCTGGTCGCGCGCATCCAGGGCAACGGCTCCGCCCGGCCCATCGCCATCCTCGGACATACCGACGTGGTCGTCGCGCAGCGTTCCAAGTGGTCTGTGGACCCCTTTGGCGCGGTCCGCAAGAACGGTTTCATCTATGCCCGGGGCGCGGTGGACGACAAGGAGATCGTGACCGCGGGCCTCATGGTCATGCTCCTGTTGCAGCGCCAGCACGTCAAGCTGAATCGCGATGTGATCTTCGTGGCCGAAGCCGGCGAGGAAGGCACGCCCGCCGTAGGCATCGATTTCCTGGTCGGCCGCCACTGGGACGAGATCGCCGCTGAATACGCGTTGGCCGAGGGCGGATCTGCCGTGGCGCAAGACGGCAAAGTTCGCTACGTCGCCATCGCCATCGCGGAGAAACTTCCGCGAGGCGTCCGTCTGATCGCCCGCGGAACGTCCGGGCATGCCTCGCGGCCCTCGCCGGGCAACGCCGTGGTGCGCCTGGTGAATGCCGTCGCCAAACTAGCCGATTGGCCCACCCCCATGCGGTTGAGCGACACCACCCGCGCCTATTTCGAGCGCCTGGCATCCATCAGCCCGCCCGCCGATGCCGATCGCTATCGGCACGTGAGCGATCCCGCGCGCGGCCCGGAAATCGACCGCTACTTCGAGCGCTACGAGCCTGCCCACTATGCCATGCTGCACACCACGCTCACGCCGACGATGCTCAAGGCCGGCTTCGCCTTCAATGTGATTCCGTCGGAGGCGGAAGCCTACATCGATGTCCGCGCGCTGCCGGATGAAGATATGCCCCGCTTCTACGAGGAAATGAGCGCCCTGATCGCGGACCCCAGTGTGGAGATCGATCCGCATAAGCCGATCCGCCCGGCCACGCCACCCTCGCGCACCGACACCGTCATGTTTCGCGCCCTGGAACATACGCAGCGCAGAATGTTTCCGAACGCCATGGTGCTGCCTTCCATGCTTACCGGCGCCACGGACATGGCGCAATTGCGCGCCAAAGGCGTCGCGGCCTACGGCTTCGGCCCCATCGTGGAAGCCGGCGACCCGGGCGAAGCCCACGCTAACGACGAAAGGCTCGCCGAGGCGTCGCTGTATAAGCTCGTAGAGTTCCTTTGGTACACCATCCTGGAAGCGGCCACCTAATGAGCGTGGCGCACGCCGTGGCGTGCCGTGTCCCGACTCGTCGGGACACCTGACTCATTCGGAAAGAGCCGCCAGAAGTGCTGGCGCGCCAACCTGAGAACTTGGGCGACGCCAGATGACGTCGCCAAAGGTGGAAGCGGCCACCTAACCCCCACCGACGAATTGCACGATCTCCAGACGCGCCCCGCCGGCCACCGCCGTAGCCGCCCAATCCCGCGGCTTCACGATGCGCCGATCCAGTTCCACGGCCACCCGCGCCGGATCCAGCTCCAGCGATTCCAGCAATCGCAGGATCGTCTGGCCCTGCGGAATCGACCGCATCTCGCCGTTGATCGCCACCTCGATCTGCGCGTTTGTTCGCTCGTTGGTTGACACTGTTCTCAGGCAACCATTATAGTCAAATTTAGCCCATGCCCGAGACCTATCCGGAAACCTACTGGCCCGTGCTGCTCCAGGCCGTCATCGCCATGGCGGTGGCCACCGGCATGATCGGCATATCGTACATTCTGGGCAAGAAAGTCCGGAATCGCGTGAAGGACATGCCCTATGAATGCGGCATCACCCCCACCGGCTCCGCGCGCGAGCGCTTCAGCGTCAAGTTCTACCTGGTGGGCATGCTGTTCATCCTGTTCGATATTGAAGCCATCTTTCTCTACCCGTGGGCGGTGGTCTACCGCGAACTGAAGATGTTCGCGTTTTTCGAGATGTTGCTCTTCATCACCCTGGTCCTGGCGGGCTTCTTCTATATATGGAAAAAGGGCGCCCTGGATTGGTCCGGCGCAGGCCGGCCACAGAAGCGGTAACGGAATCGCATGCTTCCTGAAAACCTGAAAGAACACGCCACCGCGGCCGCTCTCGAAGCCTTCGACTCGAGCGCTGTGCTGTCCGGTAAGTTCGACCGCGACGAGCTCACCATCGAGATCGCGCCCGCCAAAATCGTGAGTGTTTGCGGGTTCTTGAAATACGATTTGGGATTTGTCCGCTTAAGCACCGTCACCGGCGTGGATTGGTATCCGGCCGAGCCGCGCTTCGAAGTGGTGTACCATCTGCACTCGCTCGATCGCCGCGAGTGGCTGCGCCTGAAGTGCCGCCTGCCTGGCGCCGATCCTGAGATCGATTCCGTGACGGAAGTGTGGCGCGGCGCAAACTGGTTCGAGCGCGAAACTTTCGACCTGTTCGGCGTGCGCTTTCGGAACCATCCGGACTTGCGCCGCATCATGCTGCCGGACGATTGGGAAGGGTATCCGCTGCGCAAGGATTACTGTGTGACCGGCGACCGGGTTTGAGACATGAGCGATACAGTCACTACACCTATTCCGGAAACGTTGGCGGAACCTGCGGCCGGCTCACGGCCGCGCAGCCTGTCCCTCAACATGGGTCCGCAGCATCCTTCCACGCACGGCGTGCTGCGCCTGGAGCTGGAGTTGGATGGCGAGACTATCGTCAAGTGCCAACCCGACATCGGCTATCTGCACACCGGGATCGAGAAGGAATTCGAAGTCAAGAATTATCAGCAGGCTGTCACTCTGACCGACCGCATCGATTACCTGGCGCCCCTTTCGAACAATCTCTGTTATTGCCTGGCCGTCGAGAAACTGCTCGGCCTGGAGATTCCGCCGCTGGCCCAGTGGACGCGCGTGATGCTGACCGAGCTGACGCGCTTGAACAGCCACCTGGTATGGCTGGGCACGCACGCCATCGATATCGGCGCCATGAGCGTGTTCCTCTATTGTTTCCGCGAGCGCGAAGACATCCTGCGCATTTTTGAGATGTACTCCGGCCAGCGGATGATGACCAGCTACTTCCGTATCGGCGGGCTGGCCCTGGAGCCCCCGCGCGGATGGCAGCAGCGCGTGCGGACCTTCATCGACGCGTTTCCCAGCAAAGTCGATGAGTACGAAGAACTGCTGACCAACAACCGCATCTGGATCGGGCGCACGCGCGGCGTCGGCTACATGCCGCTCGAAGACATGCTGGATCTGGGCGTCACAGGACCTATGCTGCGCGCCGCCGGCCTGAAGTGGGATGTACGCAAGAGCCAGCCCTACTCCAGCTACGATAAGTTCGATTTCGAGGTACCGACGCAAACCGCGGGCGATGTTTACTCGCGCTACCAGGTGCGCATCGAAGAGATGCGGCAGAGCGCACGCATCGTGAAGCAGGCGCTCGAAGGCATGCCGGAAGGGCGTTGGACGGCGGATGCGCCGCACGTGGTCCTGCCGGATCGGGAAAAGATGAAGACGCAGATGGAGGCGCTCATCTACCATTTCAAGATTGTGACCGAGGGCTTCCGCGTGCCCGCCGGCGAAGTGTACCAGGTGATCGAATCGCCGCGCGGCGAAGTAGGATATTACGTGATAAGCGACGGCACCACAAAGGCATATCGGGTACACGTGCGCGGCCCCAGCTTCGCCAACCTGGGGGCCGTGCCGCGGATGGTGGTAGGCACGCTGATCGCGGATGTAATCGCGTCGATCGGAAGTATGGATTTTGTGTTAGGGGACTGCGACAGATAAGTTCATGACTTTTTCTGCTGAGTTGGAAAACAGGTTTGCCAGGCTATTGACCAGCTATCCGCCGGGGCGGCAGCGCTCGGCGGTGATTCCTATGCTTCTTTATGCGCAGGATGAAATCGGCTCTGTCACACCGGAATTGATCGAAGAAGTGGCGCGGCGCACTGGAGTGACTCCTTTGCAGGTGGATGAAGTGATCGGCTACTACTCCATGCTGCACAAGAAGCCCCTGGGTAAGTACCACGTGCAGATTTGCACGAACATCAGTTGCCTGCTGCGCGGCGGCATGGAGCTTTGGGAGCATGCTTGCGAAAAGGTCGGTGTAGGTCACCGGGAAGTGACTGCCGATGGACAGGTCTCGCTCGAAGAGGTCGAATGCATCGGGGCCTGCTCCTGGGCGCCGGCCATCCAGGTGAATTACGATTTCCATCACTTTGTGACTCCCGAGAAACTCGACCGGCTGCTCGATGGCCTGAGGAAGATTCACTAATCCGATGCTGTACAACGAACCGAATCCGCTCGAAACCAGAATCCTGACGCGCCGCTTCGGCCTGGAAAACTCCGCGTCGATCGATACTTATCTGGCGACCCAAGGCTATCAGGCTTTCGAGAAAGCTGCCGGCATGAAGCCCGAGCAGATCATTGAGGAAATGAAGATCTCGAATCTGCGCGGACGCGGCGGCGCCGGCTTCCCCACCGGCATGAAGTGGAGCTTTGTCCCCCGCGCCTCGCCCAAGCCGAAGTACATCGTAGTCAATGCCGATGAGAGCGAGCCGGGCACCTGCAAAGACCGACTGCTGATGGAGAACGACCCGCACCAGTTGATCGAGGGTACGCTGATCGCGGGTCTCGCAGTCGATGCGCACGCCGGTTACATCTACATCCGCGGCGAGTATCGCTACCTGATCGAGATCGTGGATAAGGCTATTGCGGAGGCCTACGCGCACGGCTACCTGGGCAAGAACATCCGCGGCACCGGTTTCGATTTCGAGTTATATACGCACACTGGCGCGGGCGCGTACGAATGCGGCGAGGAATCGGCGCTGCTCGAATCGCTCGAAGGCAAGCGCGGGATTCCACGCATCCGGCCGCCGTTTCCAGCGGTCGCGGGAGCCTTTCAATGCCCCACGGTGCTGAACAACGTGGAGACTTTTTGCGCGGTGCCCCCGATCATCCGCGATGGCGGCGCGGCCTTCGCAGCGTTGGGAATACCGAAAGCCGGCGGCACAAAACTGACTTGCTTGACGGGCCATGTCAACCGTCCGGGCGTCTACGAATTGAAGCTCGGCTTCCCGGTAAAGACCATGCTCGAGGAAGTCGGCGGCGGCATCCTGGGCGGCAAGAAACTGAAGGCGTTCATTCCGGGCGGCTCGTCGTGCCCCGTGCTGACGGGCGCCGAATGCGAGGGGCTGACCATGGATTACGACTCCATGGCCAAGGCCAAGAGCATGCTCGGATCGGGCGGCGTAGTGGTGATGCACGAAGATACCTGCATGGTGAAAGCGGCCCTGCGCATCATGCGGTTCTACGCGCACGAGAGTTGCGGCTGGTGCATCCCTTGCCGCGAAGGTACCAACTGGCTTCGCAAGCTGCTGCAGCGCTTCCACGATGGCATGGGGCAGCGCAGCGATATCGCGCTGATCGGCGACTTAGCGAAGAACATGCTAGGCAGGACATTCTGCCCCCTGGGTGACGCGGCCGCCCTGCCAACTATCTCGATCGTGGAGAAGTTCTATCACGAATTTGAAGATCACCTGAACGGCAAACCCTGCCCGTATGAGGTGGGGCAGACCTCCAGGTCTGCGCGGGTCCTCCAGGACCCGCAAGCCACCGACCCATTAACTGAAGAATCGAATGCCTGACTTAGTCACACTAACAATCGACGGCCGCACCATCCAGGCCCCCCCTGGCACGCTACTCATCGACGCCGCCAAACGTTCCGGCATCGAAGTGCCTTCCTTCTGCTATTACGAAGGGCTGACCCTGGCGGCCGCCTGCCGCATGTGCCTGGTGGAAATCGAAAAGATGCCGAAGCTGATGACGGCATGCACCCAGCCGGTGGCCGAGGGTATGGTGGTACGCACCGAAACGCCGCAAGTGGCGGCCGCGCGCAAATCCATGCTCGAATTCCTGCTCGCCAACCATCCGCTCGATTGCCCGGTCTGCGACAAGGGCGGCGAATGCGAACTGCAGGACATGACCTTCCGCTACGGCGCGGGCGAAAGCCGCTTCACGGAGATGAAGGTCCACGTGGACGAGAAGCAATGGTCTCCGGTGGTGTTCTTCGATAATCCGCGCTGCATCTTGTGCTATCGCTGCGTGCGCATCTGCAATGAAGGCATGGGAGTGGGCGCGCTGGGCGTCGTCAACCGCGGCGTGGTTTCCGAAATCGCGCCGAACAAGGGCGATCACCTGGAGTGCGACGAGTGCGGCATGTGCATCGATATCTGCCCCGTGGGCGCGCTCACCAGCGGTATCTATCGCTATCACACGCGTCCGTGGGAGATGCAGCATGTGGGCACCATCTGCACGCATTGTTCGAACGGCTGCAAGACCACGCTGGGCGTGCGCAACGACGAAATCATCCGCGGCAACAACCGCGACCATTCCGGCGTCAACGGCGAGTTTCTCTGCATCAAGGGACGTTACGCCTTCGACTTCTACAATCATCCGGAGCGCCTGCTGGCGCCGCTGGTGCGCGTAAACGGGACGCTGGAAGAAGTCTCGTGGTCGAAGGCCATTGAGACGGTGGCGGCCAAGTTCAACGAGGTGCGCGGGCGCAACGGCAAGGTCGGCGTGATCGGTTCCAACCACACCACCAACGAAGAGAATTACTACCTGCAGAAGTTCGCGCGCCAGGTGCTGGGCACGGAGAATATCGATCACCATCGCACCGGCGATGTGCCGAACTTGCTGGACGCTCTGAGCGGTAAGACAGGCAAGCTGGCTACCACCGCGGACTTGTACGAGAAGAAAGCCGTGCTGGTGGTCGGCACGGACCTCGCGCTCGAGCAGCCGTTCCTGTCCTTCCAGGTTCGCGCGAATTACCGGCATCATCAAGCGCATGTTTATGTCGTTACCGCCCAGCCTGTGCGCGAGGATCAGTATGCCGCGGCCAGCCCGCGAGTGGCCGCGGGCGGTGAATTGGACGCTGTGGAGTCGCTGCGCGACCGCCTGCAAGCCGAGCCGGAGCTGGTCGTTGTTTTCGGAGATGCGATCAAAGGCGAAGCCGTCCGCCGGCTGGTGGATTTCGGCGAATCGTTGGGCATTCCAGTGCACTACGTCTGCCTGGTGGACTATTCGAATTCACGCGGCGCGGTAGACATGGGGCTGCTGCCCGATGCCGCGGGCGGCTTGGCGCTGCCCGAGATCCTGGCCGCCCAGGATCTGGATGTGTTGTGGGTGGTGGGCGCGAATCCGCTTCGCGGACGAAGCCCGGCACCCGCGTGGGGAGGCCGGTTCGTGGTGGTCCACGACCTCTTCCTGACCGAAACCGCCCAGGCCGCCGACGTAGTATTTCCAGCCGCATCCGCCTACGAAAAGGGCGGCACCGTCACCAACGTCTGCGGCGAAGTGCAGCGCCTGCGCAAAGCCGTAGGCGCCATGGGCGCCAAGCCCGACCTGGAGATCATGGGCCTGTTGGCCCGCGAAATGGGCGTGGCTGCCGAGATGGGCCCCTGGATTCCGGATACCGTATTCACCGAGATCCGCAAGAACGTGCGCGGGTACGACGTCCCATTGCCGGTCCTCGAAATGGGCGGAGCGGCCCAGACCGCGGCCGTGAACGGTCGCGTCGCCCTCGACGGCCGTCCGGAACTGATCCGCTCGGCGCACGAAAATCTTTTCACTTCCGGCACGCTGGGGCGCTATTCTAAAGTACTGAACTCCGTGGTGGAGAATCACGGCAATCGATAAATGAATTTCTTCCTGCTGAGCCTGATTAAGGCTGCGGTGGTGGCGTTTGTTCTACTCACCACCCTGGCGTACCTGCAATGGGTGGAACGCAAGGTCATCGCACATATCCAGGTGCGCATGGGGCCTTCGCGCGTGGGTCCGCACGGGCTGCTGCAGCCGCTGGCGGACGTGATCAAGCTCATCACCAAGGAAGACCTGATTCCGCCGTACGTCAACAAATTCCTGTATCTGGCGGCGCCTTTCTTCGCCATCACCATGGCGCTGCTGTCGATTTCGGTGATTCCATTCGGCGGCCCGATACACATCTTCGGCGACAGCACCTGGATGCAATTGACCGATCTGAACATCGGCATCCTGTTCGTGCTGGCGATTTCTTCGGTCAGCGTTTATGGAATCGCGCTGGCCGGGTGGGCTTCGAACAACAAGTATTCCCTGATGGGCGGTCTTCGCAGCTCCGCCCAGATGATCAGCTACGAATTGCCGCTAAGCATGGCGGTGGCCGCGCCGCTGCTGCTGGTGAACACCCTGAGCCTGCGCCAGATCGTGGAACACCAGGCCGGATATTATCTGGGATTCATCCCGCGCTGGAGCGTCTTCCAGACGCCCATGCCGCAGATCTTCAGCTTCATCATCTTTATGATAGCGGCCTTCGCGGAGACCAACCGCATACCGTTCGATCTGCCGGAAGCCGAAAACGAACTGGTTGCCGGATTTCACACCGAGTACAGCAGCATGAAGTTTGCGGCTTTTTTCATGGCCGAATATTCCAACATGGTCACGGTCTGCTCCATCACCACCACGTTGTTCCTGGGCGGATGGCTGCCGCTGTGGCCGGCATCGGCCGGGTCGAATTTCGTGCCCGCCATTGTGTTCCTGCTGGCCGGGGCGATCGCGCTATACCACGGGCTGAATCCGGTGCGCAGGCGCGACGCCTTTACGCTGCCGGTGGTGGCCGCCGTGTTCTTTCTGCTGGCCGCCGTTTTTCTGATACCCGCCCTGCAAGGCGCGCTGCTGCCGCTGTTCTGGTTCGCCGCCAAGACCGGGGCACTGCTGTTCCTGTTTATCTGGATTCGCGGCACGCTGCCGCGCTTCCGTTACGATCAACTGATGGCCTTCGCGTGGAAGTTCATGTTCCCGGTGGCCGTCCTCAACCTGCTGGTCACCGGCCTCCTGGTGGCGCTGTTTCCGTGAGCGTTTGCTGAGCGTTTCTGAATTATGGACGTCATCCTGTTCCTCATCTTCGCGGCGATTGCGGTAGTTTGCGGCATCAACGTGGTGGTGCAGTCCCACCCGATTTCGAGCGCCATCTCGCTGATCGGAGTCATGGGATCGCTGGCGGTGCTCTACCTGCTGCTGGGCGCGGAGTTCCTGGCGGCCGCGCAGGTGATCGTGTACGCCGGCGCCATCATGGTGCTCTTCGTGTTCGTGATCATGCTGCTGAATGCCGGCGCCGAGATTCGCAAGGGCCGGTCGCTGCTGGTGCAGGTGCTGGGGATCCCGCTGCTGTTCACTTTCCTGGGGCTGATGTTGTATTTCGTGCAGCACATGTTTCCAGGGACGGCCGATGTGCACTTCGGCGGATTCAGGCACGGCACGGCGCTCGACGTAGGGCGCGCTCTCTTCACCCGGTATTTGTTGCCTTTTGAGGTGATTTCGGTGCTGATCCTGATCGCCATTCTGGGCGCGGTGGTGCTGGCGCAGAAGGAGATGGAGTAACATGACCGGCGTGCCGCTCTCCTGGTACCTGATCCTTAGCGCGGTGTTGTTTGCCCTGGGCGTCGCCGGATTCCTTTTGCGCCGCAACGTAATCACGGTTTTCATGTCGATTGAGCTGATGCTGAATGCCGTGAACCTGAGCTTCATTACGTTTTCGTATCAGTTGAAGCAGGTCGACGGGCATATTTTCAGCTTCTTCGTAATGGTGGTGGCGGCGGCCGAGGCGGCTGTGGGCCTGGCGATTATTCTGACCGTCTTCAAGAATCGCTCGACGTTGAATATCGACGATGTAAGTTCGATGAAAAACTAATGCAACTCTGGCTCATTCCCGTCTTCCCTCTTCTCGGGTTCCTGTTGAACGGGATCTTCGGGCGGCGCTTTTCCAAAGCCGCCGTCAACTCCATCGCCATCGGCTCCGTGCTGCTGTCGTTCGCCTGGGTGCTGAAGACTCTCGCCAGCCTCGGCGACTTGAACGCCGCGCACACCGAGCAATACTTCACCTGGATTCAGAGCGGGATTCTCAACGTCGGGTTCGATTTCACCGTCGACAGGCTTACCGCTGTGATGCTGCTGGTAGTGACCGGCGTGGGCTCGCTCATCCATATTTATTCGATCGGCTACATGGCGCACGAAGGCGGCTATTACCGCTTCTTCGCCTACCTGAACCTGTTCATGTTCTTCATGCTCACGCTGGTGTTGGCGGCCAATTACCTGGTCATGTTCGTGGGCTGGGAAGGCGTGGGCTTGTGCAGCTACCTATTGATCGGCTTCTACTTCGATAAGCGGTTCGCTACCAACGCGGGCAACAAGGCGTTCATCGTGAACCGCATCGGCGACTTCGGTTTCTCGCTGGCCATGTTTTTGATCGTGGTGAATTTCGGCTCGCTGGATTTCGGCGTGGTGTTCACCTCCGTCGCGGGCCACTCGGAAGCCACCCTCACGGCCATCGCGTTCCTGCTGCTGCTGGGCGCTTGCGGCAAGTCCGCGCAGATTCCGCTGTATATCTGGCTGCCGGATGCCATGGCCGGTCCCACGCCTGTCTCTGCTTTGATCCATGCGGCCACCATGGTCACGGCCGGCGTTTACATGGTGGCGCGCTCCGCCGCGATTTATACGCACGCGCCCGCGGCCATGGAAGCCGTAGCCGTCGTCGGCCTGGCGACGGCTTTCTTCGCCGCCACCATCGGCCTGGCGCAGAACGACATCAAGAAGGTGTTCGCCTACTCCACCGTTTCGCAGCTCGGCTATATGTTCCTGGGCGCGGGTGTGGGCGCGTTTTCAGCGGGCATCTACCACCTGGTAACGCACGCGTTCTTCAAAGCGCTGCTGTTCCTCGGCGCGGGCAGCGTGATTCATGCGCTGGGCGGCGAGCAGGATGTGCGCAATATGGGCGGGCTGCGCAAGAAGATTCCCTGGACGTTCTGGACCATGCTGTGCGCCTCAGTGGCGATAGCCGGCGTGCCGCCCTTCGCGGGTTTTTACAGCAAGGACGCCATTCTGCTGGCGGCCGATAAACACGCGCCGTGGATGTATTGGGTGGGCGTGATTACGGCGGGCATGACGGCCTTCTACGTTTTCCGCGCCATCTTCCTGGCGTTTTTCGGCCAGTATCGCGGCAAGGCGCACCCGCATGAATCGCCCTTTGTGATGGTCGGCCCGCTCGTGGTGCTGGCGGCGCTGTCTCTGGCCGGCGGGAAGCTTTTCAACGTGCCCGAGTTCCTGGCTCCGCTGTTCCCGCTCGCAAAAGAGTCCGGCGATATCGGCCCGATGCTCGTCTCGGTGGCATTCGGACTCGCCGGCATCGCCCTGGCGTGGCTGTTCTATGTCTTCAAGCCCGGCTTGCCCGATCAGGTTGCCGCCACCTTTAGCGGTCTCTATAAGCTGATCTACAACAAGTATTTCGTGGATGAGATTTACGATGCGGTGGTAGTGAATCCGGTGGTCGGCGGGTCGCGCGAAGTGCTGTGGAAGGGCGTGGATGTAGCCGTCATCGATGGCGCGGTGAACGGCGTGGGCAATCGCGCGCGCGGCATCGGCGGTGTGCTCAAGCGGTTGCAATCCGGCAATATCCGCAGCTATGCCGCATGGGTGTTGCTGGGCAGCGTAGTGCTGCTCTTCGTCATGGGCGTGATGGGAGGCCTGCGATGAACCTGCTCGACATCGTCCTCGCCATCCCGCTGGTGGGCTTCCTGGCTCTTCTGCTGGTGCCGCGCGCCGCCGAAGGCGCCATCCGCGCCATCGCCCTGGGCTTCTCGCTGGTGGCATTCGCCGCCTCACTGGGGCTGGCCTTTCAATACGAGACCATCCGCCCCGGCGAGCAGTTCGTCACCGATATCGTCTGGATAGCCTCGCCCAACATTCACTACCACGTGTCACTCGATGGGCTCAGCCTGTGGCTGTTGATCCTGGCTACGCTTCTGACTCCTATCTGCATCCTGATCTCCTGGAAATCGATTCAGATCCGCATCAAGGAATTCTTCGCCTTCATGCTGCTGCTCGAATTCGGACTGGCAGGCGTATTCGCGGCGCAAGACCTGTTTCTGTTCTACGTGTTCTGGGAAGTCTCGCTGGTCCCCATGTATTTCCTGATCGGTATCTGGGGCCACGAGCGGCGCATCTATGCGGCGCTCAAGTTCTTCCTTTACACCTTTGCCGCTTCGGTGCTGATGCTGACGGCCATTATTTACGTTTACAACCACGCCGGCACCTTCAATTATTCCGATATCCTGGCCCAACTCGCGAGCGGCAAGCTACACTTCAGTCCTTATCAACAGATGCTGCTCTTCCTGGCGTTCTTCCTGGCCTTCGCCGTAAAGGTCCCGATATTTCCGCTACACACCTGGCTGCCGGACGCACACGTGGAAGCGCCCACGGCCGGCTCGGTGATGCTGGCCTCGGTCATGCTGAAAATGGGCACCTACGGCCTGGTGCGATTCTGCCTGCCGATGTTTCCGAGCGCCGCCCGCGCCTGCGCGCCGTGGATCGTAGTGCTGGCCATCATCGGCATCCTCTACGGCGCACTGGTCGCCATGGTGCAGCCCAACATGAAAAAGCTGGTGGCGTATTCGTCGGTGAGCCACCTAGGTTTCGTGGTGCTGGGCATCTTCTCGTTCACTCAGATCGGCATGGATGGCGCCGTGTATCAAATGCTGAATCACGGCATCTCCACCGGAGCGTTGTTCGTGCTGGTCGGCTACCTCTACGAGCGCCGTCACTCGCTGGTCATCGCGGACTACGGCGGGGTAGCCACGGCCGCGCCCTGGCTTTCGACAGTCTTCATGATTACGATGCTGGCCAGTATCGGACTACCGCTGTTGAACAATTTCGTAGGCGAATTCCTGGTGCTGCAGGGTTCCGCGCAGGCCAATTTCCGCTGGACCGTGGCCGCCTCCATCGGCGTGATTCTGTCGGCATGTTACATGCTGTGGCTCTACCAGCGCGTGTTCTACGGCGAGACACCCGATGAAGTGCGGCGCCACGTGTTCGATCTGAAGCCGCGCGAGTGGGCCGCCATCGTACCGCTGATCGCCATGATGGTTTGGATGGGCGTGTATTCGCAATCGTTTCTGCCGGCCGTGCGCAAGGCCTCGGCGCACATTCTGGATCAGACGCAAGTGAACGTACAGATCCGCGTGCAGGTACCCGGCACCCGCACCGAGGTGGCGCATGCCCGCTAACATCGCGGCCTTCATGGCGCCCGCCAACGTCGAATATCTACGCTTCCTGCCGGAGATTATCCTGATTGCCGCCGGCACGCTGCTGATGTTGCTGGACGTCGTGTTGCGCAAGCAGTCGCGGGACATCTACGGGCATCTCTCGATTCTGGCGCTCGCCGCCGCCATGGCGGCCGCGGTATTCGCCTACTCCTCGCCCGGGCCGGCCTTCTCGGACATGCTGCTGGTGGATGGATTCGCCACCTTCTTCCGCGTGCTGGTGATCGGCGTGGGCGTGTTGACGGTGCTGTCGTCCTACCGCTTCCTGCAACGCGAGGGCGCGGAGACCGGCGAATATCACGCGCTGCTGCTGTTTTCGATCGCCGGCCAGTGCGTGATGGTTTCAGCCAATGAGCTGATTATGATCTTTATCGGCCTCGAGATTTCGTCCATCTCGAGCTACGTGCTGGCCGGTTATCTGCGCGACGACAAGCGCGCCAACGAGGCCGCGCTGAAGTATTTCCTGCTGGGGTCGTTCGCCACGGCGTTCTTTCTCTATGGCGTGGCAGTAGTGTATGGCATGACCGGATCGACCTACCTCACGGTTATCCGCACGGCGATCAGCGGCTCGCCCGCCGCGCCGGCCCCCGTGTTCATCGGCGTCGCGCTGGCGTTGATGTTCGTGGGGCTGGCCTTCAAGGTTTCCGGCGCGCCTTTCCAGATCTGGGCGCCGGATGTTTATCAGGGCGCGCCCACGCCGGTCTCCGCGTTCCTGACGACGGGCCCCAAGGCGGCGGCTTTCGCCATCTTCCTGCGCATCTTCATGACGGCCTTCGAGCCGATGGCCCGCGACTGGTATCCGCTGGTTTGGGGCTCGGCGCTGCTGTCGATGACTATCGGCAACTTCGCCGCGCTCACGCAATCGAACGTCAAGCGGCTGCTGGGCTACAGTTCGATCGCGCACGCCGGATATGTGCTGGTGGCCGTGGCGGCGCGCTCGCACACGGGCACGGCGGCGGCCATGTTCTACCTGGCGGCGTATGCGTTCATGAACATCGGCGCCTTCGCGGTGGTCTCGCATCTGTCGGGCAAAGGCGAGCGCTTCCTCAGCGTGGACGATTTCGCGGGCCTCGGAGTGAGGCAGCCGGGTACGGCCGCGCTGCTTACGATCTTTCTGCTGTCGCTGATCGGCGTGCCGCTCACCGGCGGATTCTTCGGCAAGTTCTACATCTTCAAAGCCGCGCTCGATTCGCACCTGGTGTGGCTGACGGTGCTCGGACTACTGAATAGCGCGGTGGCGGCGTATTACTATCTGCGCATCCTGGTAGTGATGTATATGCGCGAGCCAGGCGAAGCGGCCGCGGAACTGGAGCCGCTGCCTCTGGGGCTGCGCGCGGCGTTGGTCATCCCCGCCCTGGGCACGCTATTCCTGGGCATCTTCCCCGCGTGGGTGCTGGACTTCGCGGGGAAATCGTCGGTGCTCGTGAGATAGCGTGTCGAAGGCATACATGGGACAAACGGTACAACCCGCCGCGTCGCGGCTCGTCTCGCTGGACGTGTTCCGCGGCGCCACCATGGCGCTCATGGTCCTGGTGAATAACGCGGGCGACGGCGCGCACAGTTACGGACCGCTGCAACACTCCGATTGGAACGGCTGGACGTTGACCGATACGGTCTTCCCGGCGTTCCTGTGGATCGTCGGCGTGGCCATCACGCTCTCGCTCGGCAAGCGCATGGAGGCGGGAATCGCGCGCGGCCATCTGTTCGCGCAGGTGCTGCGGCGGGCCGCGATCCTGTATGTGCTCGGCCTGATCGTCTACGCCTATCCATTGAACCTGTCGACACAGCGATGGTTCGGTGTCTTGCAGCGCATTGCCATCTGCTACCTGATCGCCTCGGCGATTTATCTGACCACGGGCGTGCGCGGCCAACTGATCTGGATCGGATCGCTTCTCGCTGTTTACTGGATGATCATGAAGCTGGTGCCGGTTCCCGGCTACGGCGCCGGCAATCTCGAAGTGGACCACAACATAGCAAACTACATCGACAGGGTCGTGCTGGGCAGCCATAACTATGCGGGGACCAAGACCTGGGACCCGGAAGGCATTGTCAGCACCTTGCCGTCCATCGCCACTGCGCTGTTCGGCATCATGGCGGGTCATATTCTACGCATGCGGCGCGAGCTCTCCGAACGCACTACCTGGCTGTTCCTGATTGGCAATGTCCTGATCGCCGCGGGCCTGATTGCGGACATCTGGCTGCCGATCAACAAGAAGCTTTGGACCAGCTCGTTTTCGATGTTCATGGCGGGATTGGATTTCGTGGTCTTCGCCATTTGCCTATGGCTGGTGGATGGCTGCGGCTTCAAACGCGCCGTGAAGCCCTTCGTGATGATTGGCATGAATGCCATCACCGTCTACATGATTTCGGAGCTGCTGGATGAGGCGCTCTCCGCGCTGCATTGGCGCGAGCCGCTGTTTCACGCGGTATTTACGCCGCTGGCCTCGCCCATGAACGCGTCACTGCTTTACGCGCTGGCTTACACGCTGCTACTGTGGCTGGTCGCGTACGGCATGTACCGCCGCGGCTGGTTCTGGCGCGTGTAATCCGGCTTAATCAAGCTTACCCTTTGAGCTTGCGGTATCGGCGGATCAAATTGTCCGTGGAACTATCGTGACTGAGCTTGGGATCTGTCGGGCTTTCCAGCTCCGGAACGATGCGCTGGGCCAGCACCTTGCCCAGTTCCACGCCCCATTGGTCGAAGGAGTTGATCTGCCAGACAGTGCCTTGGGTGAAAACGCTGTGCTCGTAGAGGGCCACCAGCTTGCCGAGAGTCTCCGGCGTGAGCTGGCCGGCAAGGATGGTGTTCGACGGGCGGTTGCCTTCGAAGACCCGGTGCGGTACGAGCCAATCCGGGGTGCCCTCGGCTTTGACTTGCTCGGCCGTCTTCCCGAACGCCAGCGCCTCCGTCTGCGCGAACACGTTCGCCATCAGTATGTCATGGTGGCGGCCCAGCGGGTTCAGCGCCTGGGCAAAAGCGATGAAGTCGCAAGGGATCAGCACGGTCCCTTGGTGGATCAATTGATAGAACGAATGCTGGCCGTTGGTTCCCGGCTCGCCCCAATAGACCGGACCGGTCGGGTAAGTAACCTGGCTGCCATCGAGCGTGACGTGCTTGCCGTTGCTCTCCATCGTCAACTGCTGCAAGTACGCTGGAAAGCGCTTCAGGTACTGCTCGTAAGGCAACACCGCAGCCGTCTGGGTGCCGAAGAAATCGGCATACCAGATGCCCAGCAAGCCCATCAGCACCGGCAGGTTGCGCTCGAATGGCGCGGTACGGAAATGCTCGTCTATCTGGTGAAAGCCATCCAGCATGGCCCGGAAATTCTCGGGCCCGATGGCCAGCATGGTCGAAAGACCGATGGCCGAGTCCATGGAGTAGCGCCCGCCAACCCAATCCCAGAAACCGAACATATTCGCGGTGTCGATACCAAACTTCTCCACCTCCGCTGCATTTGTAGAGACAGCCACGAAGTGCCGGGGCACCGACTTTTCGTCACCGCCCATGCCCGCCAGCGACCAGGCGCGAGCCGAGTGCGCGTTGGTCATCGTCTCCAGAGTGGTGAAGGTCTTCGAAGAGATGATGAAGAGCGTCTCGGAGGGGTCCAGGTCGCGGACGGCTTCCGCGAAGTCAGTGCCATCCACGTTGGACACGAACCGGAATGTCATGCCGCGGTCGCTATAATGCCGCAGCGCTTCATAAGCCATCACGGGGCCGAGGTCGGAGCCGCCAATTCCGATGTTGATGATGTTACGAACCCGCTTGCCGGTAGCCCCTTTCCAATCTCCGCTCCGGACGCGATTAGAAAAGTCGGACATCTTGTCGAGAACGGCATGCACCTGAGGCACGACGTTCTCGCCATCCACCACGATGGATGCTCCCTTGGGTGCGCGCAGAGCCACGTGCAAGACCGCCCGCTTCTCCGTGACGTTGATTTTATCCCCGCGAAACATCGCGTCGATTCGCGGCCGCAGCCCCGATTCTTCCGCTAATTGCAAGAGGAGCGTGACGGTCTCATCGGTGATGCGGTTCTTCGAGTAGTCCAGGAAGAGGCCCGCAGCCTCCGCGGTCATCCGTTCGCCGCGCTTGGGATCGTCGGCGAAGAGCTGGCGCAGGTGCAACCCGCGAACCTGGTCATAATGGGTTTGAAGAGCCTTCCAGCCATTCCGCTTCGTCAGCGGTTCGACATCCCCGGCTGCTGAGCTTATCGCCATAAATTGCTCCTTTCACTCTCTCCTGAGCCTAGATACTGTTCGCGCCTTTCGTGGTCTGCCGCCTTCGCCAGCGCCGGCAGACGACATAAAACGATCGTCTGCCCCACAGTATTGTCCTTAATTTGCCGCGGTGGTCGCCAGCGCCGTACTCTTGGAGATGATCACCTGCATTAAATCGTTCCACGATTTTGTGAATGACTTTGCCCCTTCGTCCTGAAGCTGGGCGGCCAACGCGTCCACATCGATGCCCGCCTTACCGAACTGGGCCAGCACTTCTTCGCAATTGCCGCCGTCCGCCGCCATGATTTCACCTAATTCACCGTGATCGGCGAGGGCGTTCAAGGTGCCCTCCGGCATGGTGTTGACCGTAAACGGGGCCGCCAGGGCCTTGATGTAAAGAACGTCGGAGGCCGCCGGATCCTTAGTGCCGGTGCTGGCCCAGAGAAGCCGCTGGGGCCGCGCACCGGCATTGAAGGCGCGCTGCCAGCGTGCAGACCCCAGCAGGGTGCGGTACGCCTTATACGTCCGCTTGGCGACTGCGATGCCAAGCTGGTCGCGTAGCGATTCGGGGGGTTTGCCCGTTACCGCGACGTCCCATCGACTGATGAACACGGAGGCAACCGACCCGACCTTGGGGTTCAGCCCGGCATCGATGCGCCGCTCGACCCCCCGCAAGAATGCCTCGGCAGCCGCCAGATACTGCTCGCGAGAAAACAGCAGGGTGACGTTTACGGGGATGCCGGCAAAGATCGCCTCCTCGATCGCGGGCAGGCCCTCCTTAGTGCCAGGTATTTTGATGAACAGGTTCGGTTGTCCGCCGCGGGCGTGGAGATCCTTGACCGCGGCCAGGGTGCTGGGTGTGTCATGCGCCAGCAAAGGCGACACTTCGAGCGACACCCAGCCGTCCACGCCATCCGTGCGATTGTGGATCGGCTGGAACAGAACCGCCGCCCGCGTAATATCCTCCAGCGCGAGCTCGAAGAAAAGCGCCTCGCCCGATTTGCCGGCTTTGACCTTTTCGCGGATTGCCGCGTCGTATGCAGTGCTGCCCTTGATGGCTTGATCGAAGATGGTCGGATTTGACGTCAGCCCGGTTACCGACAGTTCGCCGATATAGCGCTGGAGCGTACCGCCGTTCAACAGGTCGCGTGTAATGTTATCGAGCCAGATGCTCTGGCCGAGATTGTGCAGCAGTTGCGTCGCTTTCATTTGGTTGCCTCGGTGCGTCGCTGTTTTTCGATTTCAAGAAAATGCCCGCTGAAAAACAGTAACACGTCTGCTTCGACCTGGCGAAACCTACAGTATCAAACAGTCCGCGCGTGCGGCAGCTTGGATTGCCTGTGGCTTTATCTGTAGCGCGCCGGACCGAGGCGCACGAAGCAGGGGAAGGCGGCAGACCACGTAAGGCGATGGTCTGCCCCACCAAAGCTCATCGGCGGCAGGCTGCCCGCATCGATCAGTATCGAGGTTTCATGGCTTGACCGCGAATATCGTGCCTACTCCCGCGCTACCTCCCGAAGTCGTCGGACCATACAGCACGCCGCTCGAGCTCAAGACCAGGGGCCCGGGATTTGCTCCGTCGCCATTCTGACCAGTGAAGCTGTGCAGAACGGTTTCCGTCCAGGCCCCGCCCGGAGCTGCGGGAGGAGTCAGTGCGAACGCGGTGCCGCACCCGGTCACTCCCGCATATGAATTGCAGGGAGAACCAGACGTGGCGTTCCCTCCGTAGCCGGTGGTGCCATAGAGCACGCCGTCTTCTCCCAAGACCACGCCAGCCGTCGGGTAGGCCCCGTCGCCATTGGTTCCCATGAAGTTATAGATCACCGTCTCCGTCCAAGCCCCACCCTCGGTGGTGGGTGGCGTCAACTGGAAAACCGTTCCACATCCCGAACTCAGGTAAGGAAGATGTGAGCACGGCGTTCCAGACCCGCCGGCGAGAGTTGTGCCGTAGAGTACTCCACCCGCTCCCACTGTGAGCGGAGCCTGCGAGAAACAGCCGTCGCCGCCTGGACCGCCGAAGCTGTAAATCGCCGTTCCTGTCCAGGCGCCACCTGAGCCCGTCGGAG
>Ga0302326_10003053_pt1 | contig 39793 bp, 33 predicted proteins | sample Palsa_T0_3_FD_202264 | JGI IMG/M metagenome (GOLD analysis project Ga0302326, IMG submission 202264) | Peat permafrost microbial communities from Stordalen Mire near Abisko, Sweden - Palsa_T0_3 | ecosystem: Environmental > Terrestrial > Soil > Palsa > Peat permafrost | place: Sweden: Abisko... | reverse complement strand
AGTTGATGTACGTGTTAAAGCCTTCGTCCTGCCACATGTATCTTCTTTCATTGCTGCCTACGATCATCGGGTACCAGTTGTGGCCTATTTCGTGCGCGATCAGGAACCAGAGGCGGGCCTTTGTCTCGGTGTAGGTGTTGAAGATGAGGCCGGGATATTCCATGCCGGGGGTGATGCCCGCGCTGCTGATGGCCACGTTCCAGGGGTATTCGAAAAAGTTTTTTGAGTAGATCTCGATGCTGGCCTTTAGATATTCCGTGGATCTTGTCCAGGCTGTGTCGCCGCTGCTTTCTACCGGATAGCAGGACATGGCCAGCGCTTTCCGGCCAGACGGCAGGTTTATTTTGGCCGCATCCCAGATCATGGCCTTGCCGGCGGCCCAGGCCACATCGCGGGTATGTTTCATGGAAAAATGCCAGGTTAGATTGCTTTTTCCGGCCGGCCGGGTGGCTGGTTTGCCGGCTTCTTCGGCGCTTATGATGGGGAGGGTTTTGTCGCTGGTGGCGGCTTTGGTGAGGCGCTTTATTTCGGTTGGCGTTAGTACGTCGGCCGGGTTTTGGAGGTCGCCGGAGCCGTAGACGATCATCTCATTTGGTGCCGTTACGTAGTAGTCATAGTCGCCGTAGTCGCAGTAGAATTCGCCCAGGCCCATATAGGGGAGCGTGTTCCATCCTTCGACCTCATCGTAGACGCACATGCGCGGATACCACTGGCCGATTTGATAGACGACGCCGTTTTTGGTGTATTGGCGGCCGAAGCGACCGGCTCCATCGAGAGGGATATTGAAATGGAAATGCAGCTTGATGTCGACCCTGCCGCCTTTGGGTGGGACTGGTTTGTCGAGTCTTAGCTGCATTCTTGTGTCTTCGATGATGGGGGTGGTGCGATAGGTGGTTTGGTTTTGGGTTACGCTGATGTTTGTTATGGTGTAGCCGCCTTTGGAGGTGTCGCCCAGGATCTCGAAGTAATCACCGGGATATTTGGTGGCCGCGACGGCTCTGCTTGATGGCTTGAAGATGTTCTGGTCGAGCTGCAGCCATAGATAGTCCAGCGGATCGGGGCTGTTGTTGGTGTAGGAGATCGTCACATCGCCGGTGACGGAGGTGTCCTGTTCGTTAAAGGTTGCGTGGATGAGGTAGGTGGCGGTGTTCTGCCAGTAGTCGGGTCCGGGGATGCCTTTTGCGGAGCGGAATCGGTTTCCCGCTGGTAGGTTGAAGGTTGGCGTGAAGAGATCGTGGGGGTTGTAGTTGGTGTCGGCGGGGTGTTGCGCTTGGAGGGTGGTGGTGGCGGTCAGGGTTAAGATGGCCAGTAGATATTTTCTCATGTATGAACAGTTTTTGTTCGTTATCGGACATTTGAAGATAATAAAAATATCATAACTGTGTGATTTGCAAAATCATCGGAACCTCGCCGGAAATAGCCATTCCGCTGGCGGGCGCGTTAAAGAACGACATTCCGGAGATCGGCCGGGTGGCCCTGGCGTTCGGCCCCGACAATTATAGCCCGTGGAGTAAGAAGGTAAGCGCCGTAATAAAGGATCTGCCTCCCAATAGCACATTGCAGTTTGGGGTCATTGTACCGTGGCGTTCCTTTAACTACGGATGGGTGAAAACGGCCAGCACGCACTGGGAGCATAATTTATTTAGACTGTATGGGAGTTTCAATAGATGGGAAATTGTCTGATCATCTCCATCCATAGCGCGTAGCCGGCGTCGTTTAGGTGCAGGCCGTCGGGCTGGGCGTAGCGTTCGTCCAGGTCGCCTGTGGCCGTTGCAACCTTGCTTGCCAGGTCGAGATAGGTATAGCCGCGGGACATGGCCTGCGCCACCAATAGGCGGTCTACTTCGAGGGCCGTGGCGTTTTTTCCGGCGATCTCGGGATAGTCGGTTTGTGCGTGTGTGTTCGTGGGTAAGACACTGAGGACGTAGATTTTTGTGCCGGGCGATTTTACCCGCACATATTGCACCATGGACCCGATATTGGCGGCGATCAGGGCCGGGGGTACGCCCTGACCGATGTCATTGATACCTGCTTCGATGTAGAGGGCTTTTGGTTGTAGGGCGATCACGTCGGCCAGGCGATCCAGCATGCCGAATGTGTTGTCGGCGGCAATGCCCCGGTTGACGGCTCCCGAATCCTTGAGGAGGCGCTTCCAGTCACCGAATTCGGTGATGCTGTTGCCAAAAAACACCACTTGGTTGGGAGAAGGCCGTTCCTGGGCAAAAAGCGCTCGTCTCTCCTTATAGTGTTCGGGAATATACCGGACCGTATCATATTTCCTATAGCTCGATGGAATGTTGACTTCCGGCGGGGCCACCGCCGATACCTGGATCATATTGATCTTCCAGCCCGCGGCCGTCTTCCGGAACGTTGCCGCTTCGTAGAAATTCAGCTGGACCTTGTCCGTATCCCCAAATTCAAAATCGGCCTGGCTATGATAAGTAGCGTCGCCGGACATTGCGTCTGCGAAACCGTTAAAATCAGTGAGCTTGAAGGTCACGTTGAAGGGTTCGTGGTACTGGATGTTCTTGAATACGCTGTCGTTGTTCCATTTCTTGCCGAACTCATAGATGACGAAATCCGGGGTCGTGACGGCCTGGAGTTTTCGGAAATCTTTGTGGGCAACGCCATCGAAGTAAGTGGTGATTAGCAGCTGAAAGACCGGCGGGGCCGGAGACGCGCGCAATAAACCACCCATATAAAAACAAACGAACAAGATGAAAAACAGGCGCATAAAATGTAATATTGGTTAAAGGTAGCGCCGCCGGTAAACGCGCGATGTGCCAAAATGCTCAATTTTTAGCTATGTACTTCACCCAGCTGCCCGATCATAGCATCCCAGGCTTCGACGAACAGGCCCATTTCGACCGGTTCAAAAAGCAGAACATGATTTTCAATGCTTTTAGCCGGCAAAGCCATTGTCCTAACCACGTCGGCTGCCTTTCGATAAAGACGGCGCTCGCGGGCGAAGAATGGTATGGCATCGACAATCGTGCAGTAGCTGTCCGCCCCGGCCAGTTCCTGGTGCTCAACAATGATCAAACCTATTCGTGTCAGATCCGTGAGGGCGAGGGCGCGAGGGTGCTTTCGGTGTTTTTTGAGAAAGATTTTGCTGCCGCTGTCTTTCATGACATGCTGTATAATGAAGAGCGGTTATTGGAGAGGGCAGGCTATGATGTTGGGGTGCCGGAGTTTTTTCAGACCTTGCATCCGGTGGATCAAGACCTGAACCGGAAGTTGGTCGCGCTCGTTGATCAATTAGCCGTAGAGGGCTATGATCGTAGTAACACTGATGAACACCTGGTGTTTTTGTTACGTTATTTGGTGGGCACTTTTAAAAAGGAAACGCGATTGAAAGATCAGGTCAGTGCCGTCAAGGCAAGCACGAAAAGCGAGATCGTCAGACGGCTCTGTATTGCCAAGGATATCCTGCACTCGGATTTTAGGCAGCCATTAGACCTGGGGGGACTTGGGAGGGTAGTGTGTCTATCGACCCCGCAGCTCATCAGGCAATTCAAGACGGTTTTCGGGCAGACGCCCTATCAATACCTGGTTGCCATCCGGCTGGAGCATGCCGCGAAAAAATTGAGGACCTCCGATGTTCTTGTGAATGAGCTGGCCTGGCATTGCGGGTTTAACGACGCCAGTGCTTTTGGTCGGGCGTTTCGCAAAACGTATGGGCTGTCGCCGGAGCGGTACAGGGCGGTGGCGGTTTGAATGGCGGCAAACAGCTTCCAGTGTCCCTGGGAGATGGGTTCGACATCTTTTACCGGATGAGTATCACCGTTCCCTTGTACACCTGGCGGTTCCCCGCTGCGAATTTCATCACGACGACGTAGACATAGGTGCCGGTAGGTGCTGGGGTGCCGTGGAAGGTGCCGTTCCAGGCGTAGGTCCTGTCGCCGGGCGCCACGTCGTGAACATGAAAGACCTCTGCTCCGAAACGGTTGAAGACGGCAAAGTCCTCCACCTGGCTGTTAACAGGGCCGCCGAGTACATAAAAGTCATCGTTGTGTCCATCGCCATTAGGAGTGAAGGCACCCGGAATGCTGAGGGGTGTATACACGTTTACGAGGATCGTTCCGCTCGCCGAGCAGCCGCCGGGCGCCGCGACGGTGAGTGTATACAGCGTATTGGTGTTCGGGTCGGCAACGGGATCGGCTATTGTGGTATCGGAGAGTCCCGTGGCGGGGGACCATCGCCAGCTATCGATGTCTCCGGTCGTTACGGGTTCCAGTGTCAGGCTCTGGCCATGAAGGAGGGTAAAGATCTGGCCGCTTTCAACGGCCGGGGGAATACTAATCGTTAGTGCGATGCTGTTGGACTTGGCCAGGCCGCAGGCGTCGTCGCTGGTGATCAGGCAGGTGACGACGCTGCCGGTCGACAGGTTGCTTGCGTTAAAAACGTCGGTATTGTCGGAGGTGCTGTCGCCGTTGACCAACCATGCAAAGGTCGGTTGGTTGGAGCCGCCCGTGACGCTCGCAGTAAAGATCGCGGTATCACCCTGACAGATAGTATCCTTTGGCGTGGAGATCGTTACTGCCGCGGCGCCCTGGGCATCGATGCTCAAGGTGATGATGTTGGAGGTGTCCTGTACCGGTCCCGCACAACCGGCCTGGGTGGTCAGGATACAGTAGACCTCGTCGCCGTTGGCGAAGAGGTTATAACTGTAGGTTGTGCTGTCGCCGCCGGCGGGTACGCCGCTGACCTGCCATTGAAAGGAAGAGTCTGTGCCGACATTGGCTGTCACCGCGGAAAAGGTAATAGGTGTGCATACCGGGGCAGTTGTAGCCGTGGCGCTGATCTGGATCGAGGGCGGCCCCGCACTCGGTGCGTTGACATGAAAGGTGTCGCTCGTCGTGGTATAGCCCTGAATATCCGTGACGACGGCGTAGTAGGAGCCGGTGTCGGTGGGCGTAAAGGTGGAATCTATTGCTGTTGTGCGTTTGAACTCGTAGAGATCCTGGTCGCCATCAAAAGCCACCCATATATTCCCGCGTACATCCATGGTAACCGGGGCGATCGTGGATAACGCGTTACCTATGGAATAGCTGGCAATTTGTTGGCCCGACGAAGCCCCGGGCGCCCATTTTTCCACCAGACCGGCATTGCGCGTAAAATTGAGGAGGCTCAGATAGACGGTGTCGTTGGCATCCATCCAGAAATCACCTGCGTAGAGATTGTCGCCGGTACAGCTAACACTAAAAACTTCTACGGCAGAAGTAGATCCTGGGGACAATTTCATCAGGCTGTTAGCCTCCAGGTAAAAAACGTTTCCTGCAGCATCAACATGCATGTTGCCGCTGGCCCAGCTGCCGCAGAATTGGAGAGCGCCGGAAAATTTCCCCAGGACCGTAGCGCTTGCCGTAAGTGGAGAATAGCGGTAGACGGACCCGACACCGGGGCAGTAGACATAGATATTGTTGTTGCAATCCACGAAATCGGCGGCGGGGCTATAATTGAAAAAAGGGTTGGCCGTAGCCGGAACCGCCGCCAGGACGTTGCCGGCATTGGCGGAGATCGTACCGGCGGGGATCTCGTAAACCGGGTTGCCATCGGGCCCGGTAATACCGGTGGTGACGAAGATATTACCGGCCGCGTCTGCGGCTATTGCCGTAGCGGCAAAGATACCGGGTATCGTGCTGAAGTCCGCGATCTGATTTAGTGCTCCCGAGGGGGTGGTTTTTAGCAGCACTTCTCCATTATACAGGCAGTAAATATTGCCGGCGTTGTCCGAACAGAGGTGTGTATAATTGTAAGGTGAGGAGTAGTCCGCGGGATTTGGGAAAATCGGCACCTTTGAGTATTGCGTGGATAGGGAATTCATGCCGACGGCGCTGCTGACGGCCTGGCCATTGTGGTACCAGGTGATCTGCTGCATGGCGTGAGGGGAGGTGGCGATGATCGAGCTGCCTACGCAGTAGTCTTTATTGGTATGGAGGGTGACAGGAAAGCCGCATTGGGCTCCTGCGGATGGCGGGAAGGAGAGTACAGCGAAAAAGCAAAACAGATAAGGTTGCAGTTTATTCATCTTGGTTCCCGGAAAAGGTGTGCTTCAAAGATACACTACCTGGAAGAAATCCGGATAGATGCGCTTGTCGTCTTTTGAATGAAAGGTTAGGATGGTCAGGCCATTGGCTTTGATGATGTAGGGTTTTGGGGGCAGTTGGCCGGCGGAGATGGCGATGGCTTCGGTATGGCCGTGTTTGTCTGCGAAGACGAATTCGGCGATGTGGAAGGAGCCTGTTGCCGGAGCGTGGTTGTCGAATCGGGTGCCGTTGTAACGGAGGGTATATTCGCCGAAGTCCAGGGTCAGCCCCGCTACCTTTGGCACGAGTTTGCCTTTGGCAGGGAAGAGGATGGCGTCTATTTCCGCATACAGCTCTTTTTCGTAGTCGTTTTTGCTATTGAAACCGGTTGATGGTGTCTTGAAGCCCTTTTGGATGACGTCGATCTCGTGGAGTTTGTCGCCCGCCTTGAAGGCCAGCTCGATATGTTCCGCTACGCCCGAAAAGGAGATCATCATGTCGCCGTTTGGCGGGATCTGTTCGATCCTTTCTGCTAATTTGCGGATGTATTTTGGGTCGGTGATGGTGACGGCTTTGACGACGGTGTGATCCGCGAGCGATTTGTTCTTTCGGATTTCGAGCGAGGTGAAGTTTTTGTCGGTAAACCAGGGGCGATCCGTCATCTGCGAAAAATACGGATTTTTATTTTATTTTGCGGCGGTGATACTGGGAAAACAATATGTCCTTGTCAAACGCTCGCGGGCGGCGCTCTTCGATTTTGTCGACCATCCGGTTGGTGAGGGGCTGGGCACTCCGGTCGCTGTGTGCGGCGGAAAGTCGATTGGCAACCTGTTGGAACATACGGTTCACTGTTATTTCAACTGGCTGGGTTATTTTGCATTGCAATTGCCGGTCGGCTCGTTGAAAGTCGAGGGCTGCACCAGCATGTTGCAGGTCCGGGAGCTGTATGACAGGGTTGACGGCATCATGTCCGCATTCCTAAAGCAATATGAGGGGAACCTGGATGAGCCGATCACGGGCGTGCATGACGCTTGCGGACCGACGAGTGCGACTGCGCTGCAACTTTTCACACATGTGACGACCCATGAGTTTCACCACAAGGGACAGATCATGATCATGTGTCGCCAACTGGGGCATGTCCCGCCTGACACTGACGTCAGTCTTGCTTTCAACTACGACATTTGACGGGCTACTCGCCTTTTAGCAGCTTCAGGTGTTTGGGGCCGCTTCTTACGGTAAAGTCGAGGACGACGCTGTCGCCGTAGTATTTGCCGGTCTGGTGCAAGGCTTTTCCCATGATGGTGAGATCGAAAGATAGCACCGAGTCTTTGTAGGTTCCGTTTTCCAGGTCAAGTGCGGCGTTCGGTCCCTCTACGGATCCTGTCAGCTTTTGACCGTCTACTTTAAAAGTATACAGTAAATCCATCGCCCCGTTTGGCGTGTTGTCGGTGCCTTTCCATTTCCCGCTGGGGTCGCCGTCTGTTGCGGTACAGATGGTCAAACAAAAAGGAAGGAGGGCGGCGTAAATTATGTTATTTTTCATATTGCATGTAAACTACAGTCATGTGGCCAGGAGGCCGCCGTTCTTTAGATGAATAACGATTTAAATCGACGAATTAATTCCCTGGTTAACCGGATGGTTAAGGTCGCAGTCGTTTCTTTGCAGTTCCATATGAATAAATTCATTCTTTCCTTTTTTGGCGGCTTTTTGTTGCCCGCCCTGGTTTGGGCGCAGGCGCCTGCTTCGGATTCGGCCCGGTGGCCTGTGTTCGGCGGTGCGCATACCTCGTGGCATGAGGGTTTTGACCGTTACGACTTTATCATGGACGAGCAAACGCTGGCGGTCACGCCTTATGAGCGGTCGGAGACCGAGCGGGTCTCGGAGGGTTTTGGCGTCAAGGACCCGCCACCCGGCAAGCGGCGGTGTATCGTCGTGGTCCCTCGCCAGCCGGCGGCGGGCAATCCCTGGTCCTGGCAGGCGTGTTATTGGGATCATCAGCCGCAGGCGGAGGTCGAGTTGTTGAAAAGGGGCTTCTTTATCTGCTATATTTCCGCTAACGCCACACTTGCGCCCGGCAAAGAGTGGGATGCCTGGTATGCCTGGTTGACGCATGAAAAGGGGTTGTCGGCGAAGCCGGCATTTGTCGGCATGAGCCGCGGCGGTCAGTATGAATACAGGTGGGCTACCGCGCATCCGGACGAGGTCTCCTGTATCTATGCCGACAACCCGGCGGTAGACAGGGCGTCGCTGGCATTACTCGGTGGTCTTGCGGCCAATGATGTGCCGCTGCTGCATATTTGCGGGAGCATCGACCCGCTGTATAGCGCGAGCACGGCGGCCGTGGAGAGTATCTATCATGCCTTTGGCGGGCGGATCTCGGTGATGATCAAGGAGGGGTTCGGTCACCATCCGCATAGTCTGCATGATGCGGGGCCGATCGCGGATTTTATGGTAAGGAGCTTTTACGAGAAGCAGGCGCCGTTGCCGGACTTTGTGAAGGCCGTTTATGGGGGGCCGGGAGCCGCTACTAAGACCTGGTATTCCGGTGTTTTTGATACTTACCGTTGGGTGCCGGCGGAGAAGGCGTATATCAGCACGCGCGGGGCGTTTTTTTCGGGGGCCTATGCCCGTTATCAGGTCCTTATACCGGGCGTGGATGCTTTCACTACGGTGATTGTGCCTGATAGTTCGGCGCCGGGGAGGCCCTGGGTGTTTCGTGCGGATTATGTTGGAGCCGACGACCGCGTCTGTCAGGCGCTGTTGGCCAGGGGATGGACGATCGTCACGGGCGCGGTTCCCTATAACTACGACGGGCCGGTGCCGGCGCAGTGGAATGCTATCTATGCTTATTTTGTTGGTTATGGGTTTGCTTCGAAAGCTGTGATCATGGGTCGTGGCAGCGCGGCTGGGGAGGGTATTGGCTGGGCGATCGTTAATCCGGATAAAGTGGGGTGTGTGTACGGGGAGAACCCTATTCTTACGAGTAAGTTGATGCTTGGGGGGAAGGATCCGCTCGATAGTCTGGGGCCGCTCGCTGCCGCGGGGGTGCCGATGTTTTTTGTGTGTGGCAGTGAGGATCCATCGACACAGGCGGTTGTCGCTGCGAAACGTTACCGGCAGGTTGGGGGTAAGATCACGGTGAATGTACAGAAAGGGGAAGGGCATTTCCTGCGGCCTGCGGATGAGGCAGCGGTGTTGGCGTTTATGCGGACAGCGGGTGTTCTATAATCGGACAGAAGGGCGGCCGGATAGATGTGTAATGACCTGGCAAATAAATAGTTGGAGGTTTGGTATGGTGTTGGTGCGACTCCCGCAAACGCGATCAATATGCTGAAGAACTTCCTGCTCGTCACCTTTCGTAACCTCTGGCGCAACAAAAGCTTCTCTGCGATCAATATCCTGGGCCTCTCGATCGGCATGGCCGCCGCCCTGCTGATCGGGTTATGGGTACAGAATGAATACAGCTACGACAGTTTTTATACGAATGCCGACCGGACGTATAAGCTCTATACCCGGTCGGAAGACAATGGCGCCACCGATGCCTGGCCGCGGGTGACGTCCCTGATGGCCCCGGCCCTGAAAAAGGACTATGCCGACGTACAGGACGCGGTTAGATTCCGGACCGTTTTTTTCCTGTTGACCCAGGACGAGAAGCGTATTAATATCGAAGGCTGTTTTGCCGACTCCGGTTTTCTATCGGTCTTCGATCTGCCCTTACTACATGGCGACGCCAAAACGGCCCTTGCGAATCCGCAGGGCATCGTGCTGACGGAACATGTCGCTAAAAATCTTTTTGGCGAGCAGGATCCCATGGGCAAGTTCGTCCGTGTAGACAGCGCCGATAATTTCGTGGTCACCGGTGTCCTGAAAGACCTGCCCGGCAATACCGGGTTCAGCTTTCAATATATATTGCCCTGGGCTTATCTTGACCGGCTCGGCTGGGAGAAAGCGGATCTTTGGACCTATACCAATACGGTGACCTATGTGCTGCTCAAACCGAGCGTCACCCGGTCCGCCTTCGATGCCAAGATCGATCATGTCCTCCGGGCGCATGTGCAACCCGGCCGGTTCGCGGAACGCGAGACGTTTACGCAATCCATTACCCGTTCGCATCTATGGTCCAAAGTCGAGAATGGCCGACTCACCGGCGGGCTTATCACGATGGTCCGGCTGTTTACGGTGATCGGGCTTTTCATATTGCTCATCGCGTGTATCAATTTCATGAACCTGAGCACGGCCCGCAGCGAAAGGCGGGCCAAGGAGGTCGGTATCCGGAAGGTCGTCGGCGCAATGAAAAGTTCGCTGATTGCCCAGTTCATCGGGGAAAGTCTCTTGCTGGCGGTACTGTCATTCCTGCTGGCGCTGGGCTTGGTGGAGCTTAGCCTCAAGCCCTTCAACCAGCTGATCAATGCCAGGCTTCAGCTTGATTTGGGTAACGCGCGGTTCTTGCTGGCTTCGCTGGGCTTTGTGTTGTTCACCGGGCTTGTGGCGGGTTCCTATCCGGCGTTCTATTTGTCATCTTTCCGGCCCGTAGCGGTGCTTAAGGGTGCTTTTAAAAAAGTGAATGCGCTGGTTACACCAAGGAAGGTGTTGGTCGTCCTGCAGTTTTCCTTTGCGGTGATCCTGATCATTTGCACGATCGTCGTCGAAAAGCAGATCGATTATGCCCGTCACCGTGAGTCGGGTTATGAGCAGGACCGGCTGGTGTATACGTTTGTACAGGGGGATGTGCTCAAACATTATGACGCCATTAAAGGCGAGTTGATCAGGAGCGGGGCGGCCGTAGGGGTCACCAAATTGTATTCGCCGATCACTACGGTCTGGAACGAGACCACCAGCCTGTCCTGGCCTGGAAGTACGGACGCCGATAAGAAACGGTATTTCAACCAATATGAATCGGACGCGGACTTTGTAAAGACGACCGGCACCCGGCTCATCGCGGGGCGGGACATCGATCTGACAACCTATCCTACGGATAGTACGGCCCTGTTGCTCAATGAGACGGCGGTAAAAGTCATGCGGCTTGACCATCCCATTGGCGCTACGGTCAAAAATGAGGATGGTGTCGATTGTCATGTGGTGGGCGTTGTCAAGGATTTTATCATTGAATCCCCGTACGATCCGATCAGTCCCATGATCGTCCAGGGCCTGCGTACAGGCTACCCTGTGGTCCATTTCCGGCTCAACCCGGCCGGTTCGATCGCCGATGATCTTGCAAAGGCGCAGCAGGTCTTCAAAAAATACAACCCGCAATATCCCTTTGATTATGTGTTTGTGGATGAAGCCTATGGGCGTAAGTTCAGGGCGCAGCAGCAGCAGGGTACGTTGGGTGTGCTCTTTGCCGGACTGACCATCTTCATTTCCTGTCTGGGTCTCTTCGGTCTCGCATCGTACATGGCCGAGACCCGAATCCGCGAGATAGGCATTCGTAAAGTGCTCGGCGCTTCTGTGGCCGGGATCGCAGGGCTTATGACCAGGGATTTTGTCAAACTCGTCCTGATCGCCGTCGTCTTTGCTTCGCCCATTGCGTGGTATGCCATGAGCCGGTGGCTGGATGCCTTTGATTATCGGATCCACATCGGGGCCTGGATGTTTTTCGCCGCCGGCGGCTTTGCCGTGCTGATCGCGCTGGTTACGGTGGGCTATCAGGCCATGCGTGCTGCTATGGCGAATCCTGTGAGGAGTCTTCGTTCGGAGTAGCTTTACAATTTCACCATATTGGATATTCGGCTTTCCAGTAGTTCGACGCTCAGGATCCCGTTCATTTTCTCTAATGCCCGCTGGACATGTTTGAGCCGATCTCTTTCAACAAGGCAATGAATGATCAGGATCGCTTCACCTGCGTCGACGCCATGCATTTGCATGGTCTGCAACAGTATTCTTCGGTGGATCAGGAATTCCAGGATGTCTTTGGTGATCTGTAGAGGCGTATCGATCCTGATCACAAAGGAGCAGGCTTTTTTTATGATTTCGTCGACAGGGTATGACATAGGGTATTAAGTTATAGCGCTTGTCGGTGCGGGCAATGATTAATCGCCGAAGAGTGGGAAAATTAGTGCTTAGTACTTAGTAGATGGTAAAAGGTCGTTATTCCGCCCTTAGACTGTCGACCGGGTTGGCGGTGGCGGCGCGGATAGCCTGGAAGCTTATCGTGAGCAGCCCCAGGGCCAGTGCCAGACCGCCGGAAAGCAGGAAGATCCAGATATTGATGGGTGCGCGATAGAGGTAATCCTGGAGCCACCGGTGCGTGATGTACCAGGCGATGGGGGAGGCGACGATGAGGGAGAGGCTGATGAGGGCCAAGAAGTCGCGGGTGAGGAGCGAGGTGATGCTGGACACGCTGGCGCCGAGTACTTTCCGGATGCTGATCTCTTTTTTCCGTTGGCCTGCGGTGAAGAGGGAAAGCCCGAAGAGGCCCATGCAGGAGATGGCGATGCTGACGGCGGTGGCGACGTCCATCAGCGTGGCCGTCTTCTGTTCGTTGCTGTACATGGCCGCGATGGATTCGTCCAGGAAACTGTAATTGAAAGGGCGATCCGGATAGATGGTTTTCCAGATCTGCTCCATTTGGTTTAGCGTGGTTTTTACTGCCGCCAGGTTCTTGCCTTTGGCAGCGAGCTTGACGGCAAAGCTTTTCTCTGCCACGGCCACGTCAAAAATAGCCAGCGGCCTTATGGGCTGACGATAGGAATTCTCATGGAAATCGGCGACGACGCCAACAATAGGGATGCCATAGTTGCCCAGGTAGAGGAACTGGCCCACGGCTTTGGTTGGGTCGCTGAGGCCCATGGCTTTTGTCAGGCTTTCATTGACTACGATCTCTTTTATGCTGTCCCTGTTCGTCCGTTCGATGAGGTTCCTACCTGCCAGGAGATGGATGTTGAACAAGGGGATGAAACTCGAATCGGCCACCTGTACGGCGGCATCCACCTCTTTCTGCGTTTTTCCTTTGTATGTTAGACCGAATCCCGCCTGGAAAGGGCTTAGCGGGGCGAAGGATTGCAGGGCAATTTTTTGCACGCCCGGTAATTGCCGGATCTTATCTGCGACAACCGCCACGCCGGGTGAATCGCCCCTCGGGTCGTCATCGAGGATCACCACCGCATCTGCATTGAATCCCAGGTCGCTGTTACGCATATAGTTAACCTGCCGGCTGATGATGGTCGTGCTGATGATAAAGATCAGCGAGATGGCAAACTGAAAAACGATCAGGCCTCGTCGCAGCCACCATTTCCCCTGTCCTTTGTGCGCTCCCGGTCCTTTCAGACTAAGCACGGGCACATAGGCGGAGAGGACGTTTGCCGGATAGAAGCCTGCGAGCAGCGTGGTGATGATGAGCAACAGCAAGAGAAACCAGCCGTTGGCCGCATCCAGGAGGTGATCGTTGACTTGCTGCGGGATGAAGGCCCGGAATGCGTAGAGCATGGGCTTTACGGCAAGTATTGCGAGCAACAATGCCGAGGCCGTAAGGACGAAGGTCTCCGTGAGGAATTGCAAGGCGATGCTTCGTTTACTGCCGCCCAGGATCTTTCGCATGCCGATCTCTTTGGCCCTGCGGATCGATAGAGCGGTGCTCAGGTTGATGAAGTTAATGGTGGCCAGTAAAAGGATGAAGGCCGCGATGCCCATGAGGACGTAGTAGGTCGGCAGGTGTGGTTTTGGGAAGCCGTCCCATACGGTTTCGTCAAAGTGGACTTTTGTCAGCGGCTGAAGGGTCAGCGCATAGTGCATGCCGGGTTTTACCTTGTGTAGCTTGCTGAGTTGTTGCAGCTGGTTTGTCAGGCGGTCCGGGGAAACGCCTTCTTTTAGTTGTATAAAGGCGCGGGAATTAAAGGGGCTAAACCCTTCGTTGGCGTCGGCCGAGGCCATCGCTTGTTGAACAAAGGGTGTTCGGGCAGTGCTGTAAGAAATGAATTCGGTGAAGGGCAGATCGGTAGGCTGCTTCCAGTCGCTTACGATCCCCGTGACGGTCACCGTGAGCGAATCGTTGAAGAGCAACTGCTGGCCTATGAGGGTTGTAGCGGGGGTTTTGCCGAAATATTTTCGGGCGCTTGTTTCGGTTAGTATGATGGTATTGGGTTCGGTTGTCGGGGCTCCCGCCAGCCAATTGTAGTGGAAGATCTTGAAATACTCCGGTTCCGCGAGAATGGTGGAGGGGTTGCTATGCGGCCCCTGGATGGCGTTGTTATAATGTGTTGCCGGGTGCGCGCTGTGCGGTATGCTGATCTTCGCTTCATATAAAAAATAAGAAGCGATGGTTTCGAGACCTGTGAGATTCGTCCGGGCGGTTTGGGCGAAATCGAGGGGTGCGCTTGCCAGTTTCATGGTGTTTCCGTCCTGCGTGACGACCTCTACCGTCCGGTAGATGCGTTCTTTTCCGGGATGGAAGGTGTCGGTGCTGAGTTCATAATGACAGATGAGAAAAATGACCAGGCAGGTGCAGATGCCAAGGGAGAGGCCCAGTATATTGATGAAGGCATATGTTTTATGGCGGGCGATGTTCCGCAGGGCGATTGTCCAATGTGTCTTTAGCATGTCAGTCGGTTTCCTGTAAATTAGGGTCTTCGGCCATGTCGGGCAAGCGGGCCGGTGGGTTTTAACAATTTTTTGGTGCGCGCTTATTGGAACGACTGGCGGAATTCTAATGGCGAGAGCTTGGTCTTGGTCTTGAAGAGTTTGCTGAAGGATTGCAGGTGCTCGAAACCCAGTTCGTAAGCTATCTCGCTGACGGAAAGGCTTGTCGTCGAGAGTTTTTCCTTGGCGAGTTCGATCAGTTTATCGTGGAGATGCTGCTGCGTTGATTGTCCGGTCAGGGCCTTCAGCAATCCGCTCAGGTAGCCGGGGGAGATATTTAAGCTGGCTGCGATATAGGCCACGCTCGGCAGGCCTTGTTCTTTTAGGGCGCCGCTTTTGAAGTAATCGGCCAGTAGCGTTTCCATGCGGGTCAGGATCTCGTGGTTCGCGATCTTCCGGGTGATGAACTGACGCTGATAGAATCGTTCTGAATAGGTGAGCAGCAGTTCCAGCTGCGCGATGATCACATTCTGGCTGAAACGGTCGATACTGGTGTGGTACTCCTGCTCTATATTCTTTGCAATGCTGGTGAGCATCGTTTCTTCTTTGTCCGAAAGGAACAGCGCTTCGTGCACCGAATAGCCGAAGAACTCGTATTGCTTGATGGTCTTTGCAAGCGCCGTATTCCACAGAAAATCGGGGTGGATCAGGATCATCCAGCCATCGGGCCGGTGCGTTGTGCCCGGTTCGAGTTCGATGCCGAATACCTGACCCGGCGACATGAAAAACAACACCCCTTCGTCGAAATCACTGGTTTGTTGTCCATATTTGAACCTGGCATTGTAGATCCTTTTCAGCGAGATCGAATAGAATTCAAAGATCAGGCTGAACGATCCGTGCCTGACCGGCGGGGTAATTTCGTCCATATGGACCAGGCTGATCAGGGGATGCTCCGGCTTGGGCAGGCCCAGCTGCCGGTGATATTCGGTGATCGTTTTAAATCTATACGGTTGAGCGCTGTCCATACTACAATTTACTTATTCCTGTTTGTAAACCGACGCGAATTCTTTCGCGAATTCGACCAATTTTATCTTGCCCATTTTGGGATTGCTCCGGTGAAAATTCTCCAATGGTTTGCCGCTGTGCATGACCGCTTGCATGGCTACCAGCAATTTGGCCAGCTTTTCCGGCAGCTTGGCCATTTTCAGGCCTTGCAGCATTTGTTTGTCTGAGAGCAGTACCCACTTGAGCCAGGGCTTGCCTACGGCGGTACCGATGATGGTTGCGGCTTCGTTACAGGTCATTTCTTCGCTGCCTACGTAGCGGATCGTGGTGTAGCCGGGGCGTACTACCAGTTCTTCGGCGATGGCGTCGGCGATGTCTATTGGTGACACGAAGACCGTGCGATCGTTACCGCCACAATTTCCCATGAGGAGGCCGGTTTTTCCGGTCAGGAGGGCTTTTACGCCGGAATATCGGAGGGTCAGGTATTTGCCCAGCAGTCCTTTGCCCCTGATCAGGCCCATGGATTGATAAAAGTTGCTGTAAAAAGAAGCCGGTCGTAGGATGGTGATCGAGGTGTTTTTGAGTTCTGCTGTAAAAACGTCTTCGGCATTTTCACCTGCTATGAGATCGGCTGCCCAGCCGCTCATGGCGACTACGCGCGGAACGGCCGCTTGTTTTATGGCCTCCACGTAATTGGCCGCCATTTTTGCGAGGTAGGCTTGGGGGTCGGTGTCCTTGAAGGGCATAGGGATCATGGCGTAAACGGCGTCTGCGCTTTTGAAAGTTTTGGCCAGGAAGTCTGCATCCGCGATCGAGCCTATGGCGGCGGTGGCTTTTAGTGATTCGATGGCGGCTTGTTTTTTGGGGTCGCTGCTGATCACGGTGACATTATGACCTTTTTCCACCAGGAGGTTTGTCAGTGGTTTACTAATATTTCCCAACGAGCCGGTAACGATGATTTTCATGGTTTGGGCTTTGGGCTTTAGGATTGGATGTAGACGTTGCCTGCTAAGTCGGCGAGCAGCGTCGAATGTGTCGGGTGCCAGTTCAGGCGTTCCTGTGTTATTTGGGACGACGCCGGGCAGTCGACGGCGGCAAAATTGGCAAACCAACCGAAATGTTCGGCGGCTTCTTCGGGCGATTTGGAGACGACGGGGATGTTGAGCTTTTTGCCGATGGCTTCGGCGATGGACTTGAAGGTGATTGACTCTTCGCCTACGGCGTGAAAGTGGACACCCCCTTCGCCTTTCTCCAGGGCCAGCCGGTATAAGTGAGCGGCGTCGAGGCGATGCACGGCATTCCAGCGGTTGCCTCCTTCGCCGATATAAGCGGAGACGCCTTTTTGACGGGCGATATTGATCAGGATGGGCACGAATCCATGAAGATCGCCTTCCCCATGCACCGACGGCGACAGTCGGATCGACGAAGCTTTTACACCGAGCTCCGCGGCGGCTTTGTCTGCGATCTTTTCCGAGGCGCGCGGCCATGCGGGATTAAACGGGGGAGTGATCGTCTCTATGGCCAGTTTGCCCGGACTGACCAGTGCGGTCCCTGAGGTGACGAGAAAGGGGCGGTTAGAGCCTTTTAAGACTGCGGCGATGGTGTCGATGGCTTTGCTGTCTACGTCGCACACTTCTTTAAATCGGGTGAAGTCGTGGATGAAGCCTGTGTGGATGACGGCGTCCGCCTGTTTGGCGCCGCTTTTTAAGCTGTCTAAGTCTTCGAGATCACCTTGGTGGGGTGTTGCGCCTGCTGCGATCAGTTTTTTTGCAGACGCATCCGAGCGGGCCAGGCCCAGCACCTGGTGACCTGCGGCTAATAATTCCTTTACGACTGCTGTTCCGACGAAGCCTGTGGCCCCTGTAACAAATACACGCATAAATTTTTGATTTTTGAGTGAGACAAAGGTCGCGCCTGTTGATCGGATTTATTTAGCCGGATCTGCTTTTGACTTAGCCAAAATCGAGGGTCGGGGGTCAAGCCATTTTTGGCGGGTGGTTTTTTTGAAAAATTTTGAGGGTCAAAATCATAGGTTTGAGACGAGAAACTGGACATGTTTAGTATAGTTTCTTGTCCGGGAACTTAATTTCATTGTTCCGTGCCTGCTATTTGTTGTACTTTTTTAGATCGAAACCTTCCAGTGAGGAGACCTTCCATTGGCCGTTTTCTTTTGCAAAACCTACGGCATAGGGGTCGGATGACCAGTCTTTGGTTTTTATGTGCCATTTTAGTGAGACGGAGTCGGCGGTTGCCCGATAAGCGGTGATCTGGAATCTGTTCCAGTATGACGAGTCGGAATCCTGCCAACCCGTCCAGGGGTCGGCGTCCTGGAAATCGAAATTGATCTCATTGGCGAGTGGCGGGTTGGCTTTTACGAGTTTGTTGTTGATGAGATCGGCCAGTGCTTTGTAGTTGTCGAGAAAAGATCGCGAAAAGAAGTTGGTCTGTCTGAGTACGCCCATTCTCCTGGTGAGCGAGTCATAGTTGACGCCGACCTGGGCGGTATCTTTTACGATAATGAAGAAATCGGATACGGCGACCTGGTTGTTGTCGTGCCAGCGGTACATGTTCTTCAAAAGACTAACAACCTGCGTGCTGTCATCCGGCAGCGGGTTGGGGTTTGGGGTGTCGTGGTTGGCGGGTTTGGGGTTGCAGCCGACCGCGGTCGCGGCTATGATCGATGCCAGGAGCCATGATTTCATATACCCTAAAATAAAGCATTTAGTCGTCAATTGTGCGGCCCGTGTCACGGGACCGGGGGGATGGGTGGTTTTTTGGAGGCGATATGTTGTTTTATTCGCTTCGTAGTGAGTCGACGGGATTGGCGGTTGCCGCCCGGATGGCCTGGAAGCTGACGGTGAGCAGGGCGATGGTTATGGCGGCGAGGCCGGCGAGGGCGTAGATCCACCAGGGCATACTCGTACGATAGGCAAAGTTTTCCAGCCAGCGGTTCATGGCCCAGCCCGCGATCGGGGCGGCGATGCCGGTCGAGAGCAACACCAGCCCGAGGAATTCGCGTGAGAGCATCGACACGAGATCGGGGACGCCTGCACCGAGTATTTTGCGGATGCCGATCTCGCGGGTCCGCTGGGTAGCCGTGAAGGCGGCGAGACCGAAGAGACCCATACAGGAGATGAAGATGGCGATGCCCATGGCGATGTTCATGATCTGCGCCGTTTGTTGGTCGTCTTTGTAGAGCCGTTGGAGGGACTCCTCCAGGAAGCGGGACTGGAAGGGGGCCTGGGGGTATATTTTTTTGAAGCTTGATTCCAGTTGGGTCAAGAGTGCTTTTACCTGATCGGGTGACATGGCGGCGCTGGACAGTTTTACGCTGACCAAAACGCCCGCGGCTTGCTGCGTCGTGAAGAAGAAGGGGTCAATCTTTTCGTGGAGGCTTTGAGAATGGAAGTCCCTGACGACGCCGACGACGGGACCTACAACATCGCCGAAGCCGCTGCTGATCTGCTGGCCGACGGCGTCTGCCGGTTTTTGGAAACCCAGGGACCTTGCCGCCGTTTCATTGAGGATGAAGGCCCGGAATGGGGCTTGGGCGGGGCCTGTGGCTGTGGGGTCTACGCCGCGCCGCGCCGTATCTGCTATGGTGAAGTTCCTGCCGGCGAGGAGGGTCAACCCATATAAAGACATGTAAGCGGGGTCGATCTGGTTAAAGCTGGCGTCGACTTTGGTGTCGGTCCTTCCCTTGTATTCGAGCGCGGTTCCACCATGGCGGTTGGACTGGGGGCTGGCCGTGCTGAGACTTACCTGCTGAACGCCGGCGAGTCTGCGGAGCTCGTTGACGAGTACGGTTCTCTGATTCTTTGGTTGATCCCAGGGAAGATCTATGGTAACGATGGCGTCTTTTTTAAAGCCCAGGTCGGTGTTGAGCATGTAGTGGATCTGCCGGCCTACCATCATGGTGCCGATGATAAAGATGAGGCTGACCGTAAACTGGAAGACGATGAGGCCCTTGCGCAGCCAGCTTTTTGAGTTGAGTTGTTGCACGCCCTGGCCGCGGAGGCTGATGACCGGTAAGTAGGAAGAGAGGGCCCGTGCGGGGTACCAGCCGGCGAGCAGGCAGGTGACGGCTATTGTTAGTGCGATGAAGAGCCAGGTGTTGGGGTCGTTTAAGTGGAGCCGAACGCCCTCGGGAATAAAGCCTTGCAGGGCTGTGATCACGGGGTTGACCAGCAGGAGGGCGAGGGCCATGGCGGCTATGACGATGAGTCCGGTCTCGCTCAGGAACTGCCAGATGAGTCCGGCGCGGGTGCTGCCGAGTACTTTCCGGACGCCCACTTCTCTTGTTCTGAGGAGTGACTGCGCGGTGGATAGATTGATGAAGTTGATGGCGGCGATCACCAGGATGAAGAGCGCGATACCGGCCAGCGCGAACAGGGTGGGCTTGTGCGCCCGGCGGCCATATTGATCGTTGTATTTGTCGTTGAAATGAATGTCAGCAAGGGGTTGCAGGAACAGGGTGCCTTTTTCGTCATTGTCGAGTTGTTTGTGGCGGTTGAAGAAGGCGGGAAATTGTTTTTCGGCCTGGGCTTTTGTGGTGCCGGGGGAGAGTTTTACGTAGGCATTGAAGCTGCTGCCGAACATGTTCCAGCCGTCCATGTCCTTTTGCAGGAAGCTGTGTGAGATGGTATTGTAGGAGATGAGGTCTTTAAAGCCAAAGTCGCTGTTTTGCTGCCAGTCTTTGACGATACCGGTGACGGATACCGTGAGTGAGTCGTAGTAGATGACGGGGCGGCCGATCCAGTCGGAGGGTTGACCGGTTTGGAAATAGCGTTTTGCCTCTGATTCGGTGAGGACGACGGAGAAGGGTTTTTGCAGGGCGGTCGTTGGGTTGCCGGCCAGCCATTCATAGTGAAAGATGTCCATGTAGTCCGAGTCGGCAAAGGTAATATGTTGTCGTTCACCTTCGCTGATGGCGGGGATCATGCGGTTCGGTTTGCCCTTTTCCGGTACGAGTATCCGGGTGTCGTCGGTATACAGGCCTGTAACGGCGCTGAAGCCGGTGGCTTCGCGCCTCAGGTCGGCGGCCAATGGCGCGGGCATCCCTGCGCCTTCACCATGCGAGCCGTTGGTTTTGGTCGTTGAAACGATGATCCGGTAGATGCGGTCACGGTCGGCGTGGAACTTGTCATAGCTGAATTCGAAGGACACGAAGAGGTAGATCACCAGGCAGCTCAGGACGCCGAGTGTGAGGCCGAGGATGTTGATGCCGGTGGTCAGTTTGTGCCGGATGAGGCGACGCAGGGCGAAGTGCAGTTGTTGTTTTAGCATGTGCAGGAGTTGTGCGGTTAGTTGTTGCCGAGGTTGCCGCTGCCAAGATGGGACCGGTTTTCTTTTTTATTGAAAATCAGGCGGTTGGTTGTGGTGTGTGAGGTTGGGGATGTCCTTTTTTGATACAGGGGGTGTACGGATGGGGGACAGGCGGCGGGGGACGGGGGGGATGCAAAAAATGTTGGATTTGTTTAGGTTTGCAACTTTAAAGTTGTTTTTTTGGAAAAAATTGTAATTTTGGATATGAGTTGCGGGGTTGAAGTAGAGGCTTTTTTACGATACTTCCATTCAAAGATGGGGATTTGGGGCGTCGTGGTGAGAGATGACAGGGGAAAAAATACGCAGACGCTTTTCACCCTGGAGATTAGCAGAAATTACCGGAACAACGTGTTGGAAGGGTTGGTCATGGAGGACTATGCGGAAGGCCCGATTAAAGATGAACTGCATAAGGTGCCGATATGTGGGTATTTGGGAAAAAGGTAAAAGAGAGGGAAGTATATATCAAAATAACACTGGGTTCATTTGGTGCGCAGGTGATATGCATATCGTTCCATCTTGCTGAGCGGCCGATGATCTACCCCTATAAATCGAGAAAAAAATGAAAAGTCCATTTACAGGAGGCGAAGCAACTCTCCAAAAGGAGGCGAGGACAATGGAATTCCGGAGGGAGTCATTCCCTGTGCTATTCCAATATTATTTATGCAAGGATAGCGGTGAACAATTCACCGATGATATGCTGGATGATGTAAACACCAACCAAGTTTATAACCAATACAGGGCCAAATATGGTATACCCTTCCCCGACGAGATCATGGCCATCAGGGAGCAGTACGGGCTTTCTGCAAATAAGATGGCAGATATCCTGGGCCTTGGAATCAATGTATACCGGAATTATGAATCCGGTGAGATGCCTAGTGTGTCGAACGGACGGCTGATACAAATGATCAAAGACCCAAAAGAGTTCAGGCAATTGATCGAGTATAGTAAGAACGAATTCTCACAAGAAGACCTGGAAAAAATAAACCGGAAAATAAATCACGCGCTTGAGGGTTGGAATGAACGGGACAATTTTTCCGAAGTGCTAATGCTTGGTGAAAAAAGACCTGGACTGTTCAATGGTTATCGAATCACGAATTTGGATAAGATCAACAATATTATTTTGTTTTTTGCGGAAAAGATAAAGCCATATAAAACGAAAATGAATAAACTTTTATTCTATGCGGATTTTTATCATTTCCGGATGACTTGCTATTCTATTAGCGGCTTGTCCTACAAGGCCATTCAAAAGGGTCCGGTACCCAAAAATTACGATTGGATCTTTGACAATAGTATGGAAAAGAAATTTGTTACGATCCGTTTGCAGGATTTTGGCGAATATATGGGAGAACAATTTTTATCTACAGGACAAGTTGCTTTTGATGAAAGATTATTTCTCCCCTCAGAATTGAAGGCGATGAATGAAATCGCTGCATGTTTTGCCAGGGATACAGTGAATGAAATTGTAAAGAAGAGCCACGAAGAGAATGCATGGATCAAAAATGTCCCCGAATTTCAAATGATAAATTATAACGAGGCATTTGATTTGAAGTATCCGGTGCTGAAATGAACTTTTTCGCCCATCGGCTACATTTTCTTTTTCACCCCTTCAGTTTCTTTAGCTGCTCCGCGCCGTTGGTATTCCCCGGATTGAGCTGCATGGATTTTTGGTAAGAGCGGATGGCCTCACCCTTATCTCCGTTATCCATATACGCTTCGCCTAAGCTGTCCCATGCATTCCAGGAATAGGGATGGTCAGTCGCATTTTGTAAGAATACTGCGATGGCGTCGACTGTTTTTTGGATGGCGAGTAGTTTGTATCCGATCGCGTTCATGCCGACCTCGTCGACCGCCGGATGAGCGGCTTTCAGGGCCTTAGCAGCCCCTCCGGCAACGATCGCTTGCAGCAGAGACCAGGCAGGATCGTCATACCGCTGGTAACCAAGCCACGCTGCGCCGGGGTGTTCGCCGCCGATACCGTCCGCGAGTAGCTCCTTAATGAAGGAAAGTCCATTCTCACTATTTGAGAAGACGATCAGCGCGTCTTTGGCGGACACGTTGGCCGTGATATAGGCCTTGCTTGTCGAGGCATCGCCCCAATGCCAGAACGCGGTACCTGCGGCCGTTTGTTCGAGCCCCCAACCGAGCCCCCAGGCGAGTCCCGGATGGGCGCTGTCTACGGTGATCTGCGGCTCCAGCATCCCGGCCCAGGTATTTTTGTTGACGAGCTGGCCATTCAGGACGGCCAGCACAAACTGTGCATAGTCGTCGGGCGTCGTCTGCAAACTACAACACGCGGCGCCGTGTTCCCATGTGTAACGTTTCGGATTAGTGTTGCCCTGCCAATCGTGCCGGTAAGCCCGGAGGCTGTCATAGGCCGGCTGCCAGCGGTAGCTGCTATGGCTCATGCCCAGCGGCTCCAGGAGCGATCGGGCCATAAAGTCTTCGGTCGTCAGGCCGGTGATCCGTTGCACGACAAGGGAAAGATAGGTGATGCCGTCGGGTGAATAGCGGAATTTCTCCCCGGGATTGAAGGCGAAGACCATTTTATCCGAGCCATGGATACCCGCAGATACCAGGCCGCTGCTATGACTCAGCACGAGGCGGGCCGTCACGCGGTTGATGCGCGGGTCGTCCGAGTATTCGCCCGGGTCTTGCAGATAGTGATTGAGCGGGGTATCCAGGTTTAGTTTTCCTGCATCAACGAGCTGCAGCACGGCATAGCCAAAGGCTGGCTTGCTGAGGGAGTTGGCTTCGAAAACAGTTTGGTCGGTCACGGGGTTTTTCGCAGCCGCCGACATATAACCGAAATAGCCGGTATAGACCAATTTGCCGGCCCGGATCAGGGCGACACTCATGCCCGTCACCCGAGCTTTTTCCATTAGTGGTGGAATATCCCGTTGGAGTCGGGCGATGGCGTCCGGGACGGCCGGGGCGGGCTGAGCGGGCTGAGCGGGCAAAGAAAGACTTAAGATGATCGGGAGACAAACGGCAAGGAGATATTTCATGCTTGAGTCGATTTTAGTTGGATGACCGGAAAAGATGATGAAGTGAGAAACAGTTGCCATCAAAAGGTCGTATGCCAACGGAAATTGTTGCATGGATTTATTCCGAACCTGTTTGCAATTTTTGCAGGATATCGGTAAGGCGGTTTTTCGTGTCCTGATCGGTTGTTGTTTCCAACAATTGTTTTAAAGCCGCCACATGCGCGGTATGTAGTGCTTTGTCCTGCGAAGTTGGAATGTCGGGCTGGACGCCGATGCCTTCCCAATTGGTTTTTGTAATTGGGCTTATTGGTCTGCCGATCGGCATATTCATTACAAAGTGGTCATTCAGGCGAAGCAGGTCGCCAAAATTTGCACCGCCCCCGGTTGCTTCGCCCACGATGGTAGCCCGTTTTAATGACTGCATAATATAGGCAAAGGCCTCGCCGGCAGAAAAAGTGTCATGGCTTGTCAAAATATAGACAGGTTTGCCAGTGTATCTTTTGCCGGGTACATAAAAAGAGGACCATGCCTGTTTGATCCTGTTGTCCTTCCTGAATACGGCCTCCATGAATTCGACGGGTTGTTTGTCGAAGAAATAGCTAATAATGAAATCCGCCAATCCGCCGACTCCACCATTGTTATTGCGTAGATCGATGATCATCGCCTGCGTATTTTCCAGGAAATTGAATGCGGCGATCGCCCTGTCGGTAGCCTGGTCAAAAGGGAAGAAGCCGAGGATATTCATGTACCCGATATTGCCTTCGAGGATGTCGATCTTCTTGAACCCGTAGTTGTTCTGAACGGCAAATTGTTTTATAAAATCGGGCAAAGGGGGTTCTTTGTCATCTTTTGGGGGGACTTTGTCGTGACTGAACAGGATGCGTAAATGCTTGTCGTTGCTTACGGTCATCAGGATATTGTTGATGCTGTCGGCGAAAGCATTGCTGCTGCTGATCATGGCATAGGCTTTTTCTTTTTGGAATGTCCGTAGGGCTTTTTCCAGCCGGCTGGTCATTTCGGGAAAGACATAGGAGTTGTTGATATTTCGGTCAACGCTGTCGAGGATCTGGGATTTCTCTTCGGGCGTGATATTGAGATCTGGCTGGACCTGGGCGAATTGGCCTATGGAGGCTTGGTGTATCAGGAGAAAGAGCAGGATTAGGGCGGTGGAGCGTTGGAACATGGTGGATTCTTTGTAGAGTGATGCAATGTGCGCGGTTTTCCATAAGTGGGGCATGGTTGAATGTAGGGAATTTGGCTTACCTTTCTTCGGCCTAAGCTGTTCAATATGAGAATATGTCTTTTCTTGTTTTTTTCCCTTTCGTTTGGTTGCGCCAGGGCGCAGAACGATGAGGTTGTTTTGGAAAGGAAGCTGTATGACCTGCCCGATCTGGCCTTTAAGAAGGTTTCCACGGCGACGGATCCCTATCTGAAATATGAATTGACGATCCGGCAGCCGTTGGATCACCAGCATCCCGAGAAGGGATATTTTTATCAGCATGCTACCCTGCTGCATAAGGGATTTGACCGGCCGACGGTCATGGAGACCGAGGGGTATTGGTTATACAGTGGCAGGGACGAAGTGGAGAAAATACTGGACGCGAACAATCTGGATATCGAGTATCGCTTTTACGGGAAATCGCTCCCTGATTCGATGCAGTGGGAGTACCTGACCATCGAGCAGGCGACGGCCGATCTGCATGCCATCAACCAACTGTTCAGGAAGATCTACAAAGGGAAATGGATCAGTACCGGCATCAGTAAAGGCGGGGAAACGACGCTCTACTATAAGTATTTTTATCCGCAGGATGTGGACCTGTCTGTGCCGTATGTCGCGCCGCTCGATAACAGCATGGAAGACCTCCGGATCTATCATTTTTTTGATACGATCGGCACGGCGGATTGCCGGGCGAAGATCCGCCAAGTGCAATTGTTTTTGCTCGAGCATGAGACAGAAGCGGTGGAGAAGTTAAAATGGTACGCCCGGGGCGCCGGTTTGCACTTTAGCTATACGGGCAGTGTAGGCAAGTCGTTCGAGTATGCGGTGCTGGAGTACCCTTTTGCCTTCTGGCAATATGATGGCAAATGTGACAGTCTGCCAACGGGGAAGAACCTGGATGACTATGTGGAATCAGTGATCAAGGTCTCCGACCTCTCAGGTTTTGCCGATGAAGGCATCAAGCCATTCGAAGCGCATTATTACCAGGCGGCTACGCAGAGCGGTTATTATGCGTATAATATCGCGCCGTTCAAGAAGTACCTGCATTATTTTACGGAGAATCCGTCCGCTACTTTTCCGCCGAAGGGTGTGGTGTTGAAGCCTTTTGACCCTACTTTGAATGCCAGGGTGTCGGCTTGGCTGGCGGACAGCGGCAATAATATCCTTTATATCTATGGCGGTATCGATACCTGGACCTCGGCAGGCATCATCGTTTCCGATAGGGTGAATTCAAAACGTTTTGTAGTGCCCGGGGCCACACATGCCACTGCCCGCATTAAGAATATGCCTCCGGCTATGCAGCAGGAGTTTGTGGAGAGGGTAAAGGCGTTGGCGGGGTTGGGGGTGGATGTAGGGGTGTTGCGATGAGGTGGTTATGCTGACCGGTGTAGGGTTAGGGGTATTCTTGCGCTAACTTTATGACATGGGTGAAAATCTTTTTTTTCTGGAAGGAGCATTGTTCTCTTGCCGATTCGGCGTGACAACAATCCGCGATTGGCCCGAACAGGCCGCTCTAATGGAAATGCTGTTCAAATAGGCTAACTGCCTTTCCTAAACCATCTTCAGCTTTGATGAGGGCCGCCGCGGCGAGGCAATTTTTGGTTGTCTGCGGGTTGTCGGCTGCGTGGATGGCCCGGAGCAGTTTTTCGGGGGAAAGTTGTTTGAACGGGATGTGGAAGCCGAGGTTTTTCTGTTCGATCATCTGACCGTTGATGGGTTGGTCGGCGAGGATCGAGACGACGATGATCGGTTTTCCGCTGCGGAGGACGGCGGCGATGGTGCCGATACCGCCGTGGATGATGGCGGCGGTGCAGTGGGGGAGGAGCCAGTCGTGGTTGACGTATTTGACTGCAAAGAGATTTCGGTGGGCTGGTAGGTCTTTGAGGGTCGACCAGCCGGCGGCGAGGACGATACGCCGTTCCGTCAGCAGGCCTTGAAGTGCGCGGATGAGCTTGCCTTGGTCGGGGATGGGGATACTTCCGAAGCCCATGTAGACGGGTGTGTCGCCTTTTGCGAGCCATGTTTCGAGTCCTTCGGGTATTTCTTCCTGGCCTGGTTTTTTTCTTGCCGAGGGTGGAAGGAAAAGAAAGCCTGTGACGTGCGCATTCGATGGCCAGTCTTTGGGCTGCGGCAGGAGCAATTGACTGATGGCGGTTATGGCAAGGGTATCCGACCTCAGCAAGGCCTTCATCACATTGGCGGGCGGCAGGCCTATTTCCTTTCTGAATTGGTTAATTTTTTTGCGGATCATGAGATAGGCTAGTCCCGTTAGCTTGTAAGAGAGCCGGTTGAACCAGGGATGACCCTTTGTGCCGAATACCTGGAAGGGGAATTCCCTTGTTGGCACCGGTGGCACGCTCAGGAAGACCACCGCGAGTTTCTTTCGATATTTCTCCGCGACGGAGTAGACGAGGGGCAGGGGCAGGACGCTGGTGATGAGGTGATCGAAGTTGGCGCAAGCATGCAGAATGTCGCGGTTGGATTGGTCGGCAGTCTCGGCGGATACCTTTTGGATATGGTAAAAGAACTTGAAAATGTTCCCACCTTCCAGCAGTTTTAGGGCGTCCGGTGAATTGATGATCCGTTCGGTGTCGCCGGTTATGGGCAGGTAGGATACACCGAAGCCTTCTACGAATGCGCGGAAATTTTCATTTGTGACGATGGTGACGGCGTGGCCACGCTCCATTAATGCCAGCGCGAGCGCGATAAACGGTTGAACGTCTCCTCGTGATCCTGTCGTAATAATTCCGTATTTCATATATTTGGATATGAAGGTACAAAAGTGAAGAAAAAAGTCGCCGCCCAAATTATGCTTTGCATTCATGCGGGGTTTGCCATTCTGTCGGTAGTAAGATTGGCGAGCCATCGATTACAAGGCGCTTTTTTCTCAGATACCGAAGGAAGTTTCTTTGAAAATTACTTTTTGACCGTGGTAGTAGCCACTTGGGTGGCGCTTATCATTTCCTTTCTTTTTTATTGCTTTTCTAAGTATTCGGCGGTGATGGCCATTTCATTTCTTTCAATACTTTATTATTTTTGGGGCTTATGACAATTCTTGTACGACTGGGAGGGTTGCTCGCCTGTTTGCTGATCGTTTCGGACGCATGGGCGCAGGGCCAGGAAAATGGTTCGGCTGTCGTGCCGCCGGTGGCAGTATCGGGTTATGTGTTCCTGGACAACAATCACAATGGGGTTAGGGACGTTGGCGAGCCGGGTGTGAAGGGGGTGGCGGTTTCCGATCAGGTGAATGTTGTCGTTACCGATGAAAAAGGTTTTTATCATTTCCCGGCTTTGGCTGGGTTTGGATGTGTTTTTATCAGTATGCCGGATGGATACGGCTCGGTTCATGGGTATTGGCAGAAAGTTGGAGCCGCCACAGCTTCCATTGACTTTCCGCTACAGCGGACGGCGGCGCGTACTTCCTTTTCTTTTATTCAGGCTTCGGATACCCATGTCAGCGAAAAGACGCTTGACCGGATGCAGAAATTCCGCGCTGTAGTAGATTCGGTGAAGCCGGATCTTGTCATCATCACCGGCGACCTGGTCAAGGACGCGCTGCGGGTGCCGGAGACGGAGGCGAGGGGGTTGTATGAGCTTTTTCAGCGGGAGATCGGCAAGATGACTACGCCGGTGTGGTGCATTCCCGGCAACCATGAAAACTTTGGTATCGAGCGGCAGCTTTCGCTGGTGAGCCCGGCCAATCCCCTGTACGGCAGGAAAATGTATCGGTATTACTTCGGCCCGGATTATTATTCCTTCAACTATGGCGGCTGCCATTTCGTCGGGTTGAACAGCCTTAGCTTCGAGGATCTCTACTATTACGGGCATATTGATTCCACCCAGCTGGAGTGGTTGAAGCGGGATCTCGCGGCGGTACCATTGTCTACGCCGATCATCACCTTTCAGCATGTGCCTTTTTTCTCCGGGGTGTTGAGCATGTCTGCCTTCAAAGACAATGGTTTCGATCGGACGGTGGAATGGGAGCATGGGGTCCAGCAATACCGACATGTGGTGTCTAATGCTGCTGAGGTTGTCGCCATCCTGAGCAAACGCAACTATCCCCTGGCTCTGGCGGGTCATCATCACATGCAGCAGAAGTTTACCATGGAAGGTGTCCAGACGAGATTCGAACAGACGGCTGCCGTTATTGGTCCCTCCGATGAGGGTGGGCTTCAGCATCCATCGGGGGTGACGCTTTACCATGTTGTCAATGGGGTCATTGATGAGGGGCGTTTCATCCGGCTGGATAGATAGCCTTGCGCTGGGGTTCGAGGTGATCTGAGGCGCAGGCTGCCGCCGGATTTGGCGGATTTGGATTAACTTGTTGATAATACATGCTACTGATCAACATGAAGATACACATTCTCTATGCTTTGGTGGCGCTGCTAGCGTTTCGCGCGGGCGCGCAGGACACGGTTGGTCGCGCTTTTACTGAGGCTTTCGACGACTCCGCGCTTCACAACTTCCATTACGGGTCCACGGGAGTCAGGGATGCTTTTAAGTGGATGGCCGGGGCCGCGTCGGCGGCCGAGCCAGCCAGCAAAGTGCTGTTGTTCAAAATAGACCCGGCCGACAGCGCCGGTGCGGGCCGGGGGCCGGAGATCATCTCGAATGAATTCACGCACTATGGGAGCTATTCCGCGCGATACAAGATCCCCGACGTTCGAAAAGTGCAGCCAAATACTGGCGCGGTTGTGGGGTATTTTACCTACAATATGGACAGCGTTTTTGGGCTTAGCGAGATCGATATCGAATTCCTGCTCGCCGATCCGACCATCATCTTTATCGGAACCTGGACGGGGCACCACGAAAGCAAACTCCAACGGATCGGCCGGACTATCGATCTGGCAAAAGGCAAGATCTATTATACCATTGCAAAAACGGGCTACGACGGGGCGCCGACTGCGCTTACGGGGCAGCAGAGCCAGCCCGAGACGATTCCGGCGATGCCGGATTTTGATGCCTCGGCGAGATTCTACACCTATGGTTTCGACTGGTATCCCGACCGCCTTCGCTGGTGGGTCATCGATCCTGCCACGGGAAAAAAGATAGTGTTGTGGGACTATACCGGGTCGCGGCTTGGCATCCCGCCGAATAAGACCCTCTACCGGATGAACTTCTGGCATACCAAGACCTGGGCGGTGGATACGAATCCGCTATCGCTGGAAAGGCCGCTTAATCCGTATGCCCTGGAGGTGGATTGGATGAAGTATGAGCCATTTAAATGACCACTCGAAAATTGGCAACTATGGCGGTGATAGTCGCCATTTGCTGCAACGTTTTTCGCCGTCATTTTGTCTATGCTTATCAGACAACCATTAAGCCACTTATGAAAAAAATCCTGTTGAGCCTTTGCGGCTTGCTTCTGCTCGCCTCTGCTTTCGGGCAAACAACCGAACTAGCGGTGTCGCTGAATTCCGGTCTGTTTTCCTTTGCCGGCCGGTCGGCCACGAGCAGTAGCTTTATCAACTATTCCCCTTCGAATCCGAGTTATACCAACGATCCGTACGGCTCGCGTTCTGGCTTGTCTTACGGGTTGTCGGCAACTATTAAGCGGGTGATCCACCGGCATTTGCTTATCGGGGTCGACGCAGGTTATGAGGATCTGCGGAGCAAGGTAGCAATCAACTCGGTCAGCGAGGGGCTCGGCTACGAGAATTTTAGTGTGGCTACCCATGGTCAAACGATCCTGACAAGCCGTTTCATCGCTCTCGAGCCTTTTTTGGGCTACCGGTTCACACCCGGCAAGGTGAACGTTGATCTCACCGGCGGGGTTGACCTCGCCCACTGTCTGAGTGCCCGGGAAAATGGCAAGGCGGAGGAGGATAATGGCATTTCTTACCACACTTCCGTGGACCGTAAAACCATCAGCACCGATCTGCGACCAAGGGTGCAGGTGAGTGCGGGCTACCGCAGGGCATTTGTGTATGTGGGTTATTCATTTGGCGTTAGCAATTATATGACTGGGTACATCGGTGGTCCTGCCGGGGCTTATGGACGGCTGTTTCGATTTGGGATCGGGTATCGGTTGTTGTAGTCGAGTCGGCGGGCGAACTGCGCACGGGCGGCGAATGCGTGAGCGAAGAGGGAGAGCAGGCACAGGAAGGTCGGTTTCATGTTATGCGGATCATTTGCTTGGCACACAAAATAAGGAAATGAATAAAAAAAATGTATATTTTCTTAAATGAAAGAGAAAAACCTTGAATTGGAGCGCCTCGTATTTTTTAGCGATGCCATCGTGGCCATTGCCATTACGATACTGGTGTTTAATCTTAAAGTTACGGGCGATGAAGACAAGCACTTTACCTATGCCTATCTGGTGCAGGCCTGGCCTAAGTTTTTGGCCTTTTTTCTTTCTTTTTTTATAATAGCGCTTTTCTGGAAATTGCACCACCAGTTCTATTTTTATATCCGGGCAATTGACGATAAACTGCTATGGAACAACGTCTGCTGGCTGCTTTTTTTAGTGCTGTTGCCCTTCAGCACGACGTTGATCAGTATGCATTTTAAGGATCCCGCGGCCATGGTGGTTTATTGCGCCAATGTGCTCATGATAAATATTTTTCAAAATAACATTTGGGATTATGTCTCCAGCCATGAAGGGTTTTTAAAAATAGATGCCAAGGAACCCATTGTAGTGTTCTATCGCCGTGCTTGCAATGTGGCGATGGTTAATTCGCTGATCGCGCTTGTGGTGGCTTTTTTTTCCCCGGTCGTGGCATTTATTCTCCTGGTTGCGAGATTTCCTACTATTCTTTGGGCCAGACGTTTGTTTAGGCTGATGAGGCTTTCGGGGCACTAGCAGCGGCTTATCTCGATAGGAAATTCCCGGGGAGGCGGAGGCCCTCTTCGCTGGCCAGGACTTTGAGCATGACCTTTTGGAGTCCTTTGGGGATGAGGTCTATTTCTTGTTGGGTGAGTGGCTGGAGCAGTTCGATGAATTCATCGTCGTCGTCATAGTAGCCGAATTGCAGGACCCACCGGCCTTCGGTTAGTAGGCGGAGGGCCATCTCCTTGTCTTCTTCGTAGATGTGGATCTTTATCACTGACCAGGGTTCATTGTCCTCGTCTTCAAAGTGGACTTCGACGGTATCTTTGTTGATCACTTCTGTCACGAGTTTTTCCACCAGGGTGCCGGGGTGTTGGCGCACCAGTTCTTCGTATGTCATATTGTTTGCCATGGGTACTGCAAAGATAGTTAATTGTTGGTCTTTGGTGCGACCTCGATCGGTGATCTTGCGTCTGCAAGCCGTCCGGCTACGCTCCCCATCCACTCAGAGGGGGCTACCATCCACGCAAAAGGGCGGAAAGGAGGCGTCTGATGAGGTAATTTTCGCGAAAGCGAATTGCCAAACCAGAAAACTCTAAACAATGTTGAAACGATTTTTACGGACGGCGGCCTTTTGCGTCCTGGTCATTTTCGGGATCTGTTTGATGATGGGACCGAGCGGCTGTAAAAAGACGGGTACGCCGGCTACGCCGACACCGACACCGACGCCGATACCGACGCCGGTAATGCCCGATACCCCGTTGACCATCACGAAGGTAGCGCCGGACACGGGGGCCTTTTCCACTTCAGTAACGATCACGGGTACGGGCTTTAGCGCCGCGGTTACAGGGGACAGCGTCTATTTCAACGGTGTGAATGCCAGCATTCAGCAGGCATCGTCGACATCGTTGGTCGTGACCGTGCCGAAGGGGGCGGGAACGGGGCCTGTGAAGGTTGTCGCGGGGAGTAAGAACGGTATCGGCCCTACTTTCAATTACGTGTATACCGTTACCGTCAGTACCCTGGCGGGGATTGCCTTCCAGCCGGGGTCTGTCAATGGCGCCGTGACTGTTGCGCAATTCAATAACCCTTACGGAGTGGCCGTGGACGCGCAGGGTAATGTGTATGTCGCGGATTATTATAACAGCCTGATCCGGAAAATAACTGCTGCAGGGATCGTCAGTACCCTGTCGGGGGTTTCCGCAAAGGCAGGGTATGTCGATGGCGGCCCGTCGACAGCGGAATTCAATGGCCCATCCGGGATAGCCGTGGATGGGCAGGGCAATGTATATGTGGGAGATGTGAACAACAACGCGATCCGGTTTGTGTCGCCTACCGGGCAGGTCAGCACGCTGGCGGGCAGTAGCGCAGGTCTGGCAGGCTATTTCGACGGCTCCGGGTCTGCCGCGGAATTCGCTTATCCTTATGGGCTGGCCCTGTACGGGCAGGGGACTCTCTATGTGGCGGATGCCGGGAACAACCTGATCCGGGATATGACAACTACCGGATCGGTGGGCACTTTCGCAGGCGAATACGGTACCTCTTCTGGGGTACCCCAAGGGGGATATGTGGATGGCAATGAGTCGATCGCGCGATTCTATTCGCCTTTCGGGGTGGCCGTGGACGGGCAGGGAAATGTCTATGTAGCGGATGGGGCCAATAACCGGATCCGGAAGGTCAGTGGTGGGGTAGTCAGCACCCTGGCGGGAGATGGTACGGGCGGGTATGAGGATGGTCCAGGGGCGACGGCGGAATTCAATATGCCTTTCTCGGTGGCGGTGGACGGACAGGGCAATGTATATGTGGCCGATAGGGTTAATGCCGTGATCCGAAAAGTCACGCCTTCGGGTGTGGTCAGTACGTTGGCGGGGAATGGGACGTCGGGGCATGTGGATGGGGCTGCGGCGACTGCGGAGTTTGCCGGGCCGACGGGGATTGCTGTAGATGGGCAGGGGAATGTTTATGCTGTCGAATTCGTATAGGGCAGAAGGGTTGGCGATCCAGGTGCTATTTTTATTGTCGGGATATACGCTGATTTGCTGATCGTTGATGAGGCTGGTGCTGTCTGCCGGGAGATGCCGGAAATTGCGGAAGCGTCCGGTTTGTTTGTCGTAGACACTCAAGCCTTCCTGCGTACTTATCCAAAGGCGTCCTTTGCGGTCCGCAATGATACCCGTGACATTGTTGTTCACCAGGCAGTTCTCGGTACCGGGGATATGATTGAATCGCCGGATCTGGTATCCGTCGAACCGGTCCAGGCCGTCATCCGTGCCAAACCAGATAAATCCATCGATGTCCTGGGCAATACTGGTCACCTGGTTGTTCGACAGGCCTTCTTTGTCGGTAATATAGGTGAACTGGAGGTGAGGGAATGATTGGGCATATCCCGAGGTGCATAATAACATACTTAGCACAAGCCAGAATGAATGGCGCAATGGAGGGGGGCTTTAGCCGATGAAGTTAGGGAAATTGCTTAATTTCATTCTCGTCAATATGGATACTCTGACAGCGATACTGGTAGACGACGAACCGAGCAGCCTGCAGAACCTCAGGCAAAAGCTGGAGGAGTTTTCGGGTTCCCTGAAGGTGGTCGGCACCGCCCATAAGCCGGAAGAGGCGATCCTGCTGATCCGGCATCATCGACCGGATGTCGTGTTCCTGGATATCGAAATGCCGAGGATGAGCGGTTTCAAGATCATCGAAGAGATCGGTGAGGCGGATTTCGAGATTATTTTTGTTACGGCTTATAACCATTATGCTATCGATGCGATCCGCATCAGTGCGTTTGATTACCTGGTGAAGCCTGTTGCCCTGAGAGAATTGCGCCAGACCATGGATCGGTTGTTCCGGGAAAATCGCGGAAAGTCCCGGGACAGGCTGGAACTGCTCAGGCAAACCCTTGTGGACACCAAGACGCAGGAGCATCGCATAGCCATTGGTTCGAACGATGGCATCGAGTTGTTGCCAATCCGGGATATCATCCGGATGGAGGCGCATTCCAATTATTCCCATATCATACTTTCGTCGGGCAGGACTGTTGTGGCGACCAAATTGCTGAAGGATTTCGAGACCATGCTTCGCGGGTATGGGTTCTACCGGGTGCACAATTCGCACCTCATCAATCTTTCGCTGGTCAGCAAATATCTTCGGGGGGACGGAGGTCAGGCGGTGATGCAGAATGGGGACATCGTGGAGGTGTCCAGGCGGAAAAAAGATGAATTCATTGCTTTGATCAGTTTTGCGTGATCTTACGCCCATGCGTGTTCGTATGGCGTGCATTCCTATAAAACAAATTAAATATGAAAAGGAAAATCCTCTTTGTGCTGTGTCTGCTGGCAGGCCTGGTGTTCATCATCTTTGGGTTGAATAAATTCTTTAATTACATGCCACCGCCCAAGGACATGCCCGATAAAATGGTGAAAGCGGGGGAGGCTTTCGCGGCGATAGGCTGGCTGATGCCGTTGGTGGGCGCCATGGAGGTCCTTGGCGGCCTGTTGCTGATCATCCCGAGGACCAGGGCGCTAGGGGCGGTTATTCTCGTGCCTATTCTCACAGGGATCCTGCTAGCGGATATCAGTATGGCGCCATCGGCTTTGCCTATTGTATTTGTCCTGGTCGCCATCCTGCTTTGGGCGATCATCGAGAACAGGGCAAGGTACCTGCCCATGATACAAAAATGAGACCTTTCAGTGGCCGGCGATGAATTCGCTGTGGTCGTCCTTGCGGGTGAAGGTCCAGGTTCCTGTCGTTAGTTCCTGTACCTGGGTTTTGGCGTGGCCGCCTGGACCGTTTGCGGCGCCCGCTGCGTCGGGGCTGTCGAGGGTAAGGGTTGCTGTGGTGCCGGGCGGGAGGGTGATGGTGTAGGTGAGGGTTTTGCCTTTGGCATTGGCCTTGCCGGCGCCCTTGCTGTTTCCGTTGCGGGTCCAGCTGGAGGTGATGGGGCCGTAGGGGCAGTCGTGGGTGGCGCTGAATTCGTTGAGGCCTTCGACGAAGTGGGGGTGTAAGCGGATATGCCTGAAGCCGGGATTTGTGGTGTCGGGCAGGATGCCGCCGAGTCCTTTGTAGAACCAGGCGCTGATCTCCCCGAACATGATATGGTTGAGTGAGATGTCGCTGCCCGCGTTGATGGGCCAGTTTTCGTATAATGTGGTGGCGCCGTTGACGATCCACCAACCCCAGGACGGTTGTTTTTCGCTCGACGCGAGTTGGTAGGCGAGATCGGCATAGCCATTTTCGCTGAGGGCATTGAGGATCGTTTTTGTGCCGAGGAGGCCAACATCGAGTTTCACACTGTCGGCGCGGACGCGGTTTGCGAGTGCCCTTGCGGTGCGCTTTATCTGCTCCTCCGGTACGAGATGCCAGTAGAGTGCGGCGCTTAGTTCGGTTTGCAGCCCTTTGTCATAATTGCCGGTAAAGGGATCGAGGTATTTTTTGTTGAAGGCTATTTTTATTTTTTCGCCGAGGGCGGTGTAGGTGTCGTAGTCGGCTTGTTTGTTCAGGAGTTTCGCGGCATTGGCCAGGATGGTGACATCGGCATAGTAATAGGCGGTCGAAGTGAATTCCACCGGGGTTTTGCTTTTCACGGGGATCCAGTCGCCGAGGCCCCAGGTGGTGAGGCCGGTGGGGTAGAGCTGGTCGATATGATCCACATAGCGTTTGATGTTGTCATAGCAGTCGGCGAGCGGTTTGCTGTCGCCGTAGAACAGGTAGACGTTCCAGGGGATGATGGCGATCGCGCTCGTCCAGTCGGGGCCGTTACCCCATTCATAGCCCCAGCCGCCGGTGGGGACGATAGAGGGGAGGATGCCGTTGGGCTGTTGTTCGTCGCGGAGGTCCGCCAGCCATTTTTCGTAAACGGTGATGGCGTCAAAATTATATAGTCCTGTTTCGACATTGATTTGGGCGTCGCCGGTCCAACCGTTCTTTTCGCGTTGGGGGCAGTCGGTGGGGTAGCCGAAGAGGTTGGAGAGGTAGGAGGCGTTGGCGGCCTGCCAGATCTTGTTGATGGTGGGATTGGAGGTTTGGATATGCCCGGTGTTTTTGACGTCGCTGTGCATAAAGTAGCCCGTGAGGTTTTCTTTGGTGAGGGTTATCGGCTGGGTTGAGGTGACCTCAACATACTGGAAACCTTTGTAATTGAAGCGGGGCATGAAATTTTCTTGTGGGTCGCCTCTGAGGGTGTAGATATCCGTTTGGAAGGGGTCGGTGTCGTCGGTGGGCCGGTAATGTACAATGATATTGCTTTGGTCTACGTGTCCGTTGGCGTAGAGGCGTTCGCCGTGTTTGAGGCGGATGATGGTGCCGGGTTGGCCGTGCAGGGTGATGGCGCTCACGCCGGCGATGTTACGGCCCAGGTCGAAGACATAGTCCGTGTCGCTAAAGCGGCGGATCGTTTTTGCGGGGAGGGTGTCTTTGATCCGGATGGGGACGGTTGTTTCGGCCGTGATGTTTTGGCTTGGCGTGCCGGTGAAGATGACTTCCTTCCAGGCCGTGTCTTTGAAGGATGGTTCGTTCCAGTGGGGTATGGCCAGGCGGTTGTCGACGTGTTCGCCGGTATAGATGCTGTTGAAGATGATGGGGCTGAGGGCCGTCTTCCAGTCTTTGTTGCTGGTGATCGTTTCGGTGCTGCCGTCGCTGTAGGTGAGGCGGAGATCGAGGCAGAAACTCGGGCGGGCGCGCCAGGGGGCTCTGTCGAAATACCATACAGCCGTGGATTGCAGGTTGTACCAGCCGTTGCCGAGCAGGACGCCGATCGTGTTGTCGCCATTTTTTATTGCGGCTGTTACGTCGTATGTGGCGTACAGGTTACGGCGGTCGAAGCGGGTATACATGGGGTCGAGTACCCTGTCGCCGATGTGTTGGCCGTTGATGGAGAGCTCGTATAGTCCTGCGGCCGCGATGTATAGGCGGGCCGTGGCGATGGTTTTGTTGACGGCGAAGTTGTGGCGGAAGCAGGCGGCGGGTTTGGTTTTCGTGTCGCGGGTGTCGGTGATCCAGCTGCCTTTCCAGTTGGACTGGTCGAGCATGCCTGTTTCGAAATGGGCTACGGGGCTTTGTTTTGTTTGGCCGTTTGCGGTTGTGGTGGTGATGGACCAATAGTATTTTGTGAAGGGTTGGAGGGGTGGGCCCTGGTAGGTGGTCAGTTGTTGATCGCTGGTTTGTTTGTATCCTTTGTCGGTGGCTACGGCGGCGGAGTCGGTGCCGATTGTCATGGTGAAGGTGTTTTGGGTTGCTGCGGACGCTGCGTTCAGGGTCCAGGAGAGTCGTGGGTGGGGGGCGTCGATGCCGAGGGGGTCGGTGAGGTGTTCGGTTTGGAGGTGGGAGACGGATTGTGCGGAGGCTTTTGCCGACGCGGCGATGAGCAAGAGCCAGAGGACGAGATTTTTCATGTTGCGAACGTTTCTTGGCGGGGAAGATAATACTTAGTTTTGCAATAAAGTGCAGGATGGACGAATGCCGTATTTTGTTGCTTGCAGTTGGCCTTTCGCTAGCTGTAGGCGTCTCTGGCCAGCCGCTCACGGGTCCTGCGGCGGTGGCCGGTTATAGCCCTGCCGAAAAACAGTTGTTGGTTCGATCGACGGCGGCATTTATCCAGTTTCTGAACCAGGAATCGCTGGATAAGGATACGGTGATGTTGATAGCTTGCAGGATCACGGGCGTCCCTTTTTTGCTGGCGTGGGCGGAAGATCCGGATAGCACTGGCGTTTCGCCCGGCGCCCAATTGATCAACGCCGGTCAGATCGGGCAAGCGGTGAAGCTGTTTGGGAGTTTGAGGGGCCAAGCCCGAACCCAGCCAGCCGTTGAACTTGCTACATGGTATCTGCACCAACCCGGCGCTCATAAAAAGGACCTGGATAGTGCGAAGGAGTTTATCCGGGTGGCAAATAACCCCCTCAACCTGACAGCCGAATATCAACGACAAACCGGGCATATCGAAGAAAGCAAAAATATATATCGGCAACTAACCATTTCTGGCAACAAAACAGCGGCCGCAATTGCCTGGTTACATCTTGCTACCTTGCATCAGCGGCTCGACTCTACCGATCTGTCCTATCTCAGTAAAGCCCTTTCAGGCTTTCAAAACACACAGAACAAAACCAAAGAGATCGAATGCCTGGGTCTCAGTGCGTTGTATCACGCGAAGATCGATCCGCCAACCTGCGAACGCGAGATCGAACGCGTCCTGGGTCTGCAACGGTACCTGGGGTTCAGACACTGTCTTTTTGCCCAATACTTCTTGTCTTATTTGCGTTTGCGGGCGTCTAAATTAATCGAGGCGATGGCCCTTGCGGATTCGGCCTTCGCGAATATGCGATGGGCCAATATGCCGGCCCTGGAAAGCACCTTTTATATGCGGATCGGAGTTGTCTACAAATTCCTGGGCAAAGGTGACGAAGCTTTGGTTTGGTATAAAAAAGGGCTCGAGCGCCCCAGCCGTGATACCGAGTTGTTCTGGTTCAAGAGCATGCTCTTTGCCTACACCTTGCTCACCGAAGAAAATCGATGGCAGGAGGCGTTCGAGCTGGTAACGGGGACGACCGCCAAATTTCCACCCGTGACGCGCTGGCAGAAAGCCCAGGAACTGGATACCAAGGCGGAAATCTACCGGCACTTTCACAATGATGCGCTGGCCGACCGGAATCAACGGGCCTTCCTGAAGTTGCTGAACGGATACCCGGATCTTGATCCCTTCGGAGAACTTAATTTGGACATCAAAGATATGGCCGGCTACTATGTTGGCCGGTCAGACCTGAAAATGGCCGGATCATTGTTGAAGATAGTGTTAAAGAGCGCTCCTATAATGGCAAATATGGTCGATGCGGAGAAAATATTCTACAAGCTCGACTCGGCTCAGGGTAGATATAGCGCTGCGTTTAATCACTATATGCGGTACAAAGCCTATGATGACTCCATGACCAATTTACGGGAACGGGCGCAATTCGAAGA